>OGUQ01000733.1_pt1 | contig 30756 bp, 23 predicted proteins | sample 1574701 | NCBI WGS metagenome assembly OGUQ01 (sample SAMEA2582087, study PRJEB24529) | metagenome | biome: Human gut stool | place: China | collected 2011 | reverse complement strand
GAAGGGATTTGAACCCCCGGCCCCATGCTCCCAAAGCACGTGCGCTACCGGACTGCGCTACACCCCGAAGCACCGTTCGCTCTCAGCGACAGGTGATACTATACCGCATTTCTCTCAGAATGTCAACACATTTTTTGCAAAAAAATCTATATAGGCTGTTTGGGTGGTCAAAAATGCTTATATATGGTATAATTTTCGGGTTCAAAAAAGTTTGAGGAGACATTATTGTGAAAGAATTGACCATATATACCGACGGCGCGTGCTCCGGCAATCCCGGCCCCGGCGGCTGGGGGGCTGTATTAATATACGGATCCTTCAGGAAGGAACTGAGCGGCGCCTGTGCCGATACCACGAACAACCGCATGGAGCTCACGGCCGCCATCGAGGCGCTGAATGCACTAAAGGAGTCCTGCAAGGTTGACCTGTATACAGACAGCGCGTATCTTTGCCGTTCCTTCAATGAAGCATGGCTTGACCGTTGGATAGCCAACGGCTGGAAAACCGCCGCAGGAAAACCGGTTGAAAATCAGGATCTTTGGCAGACGCTTATAGATTTGACAAGCACGCACAAAGTCAGATTTATTAAGGTTAAAGGTCACAGCGACAACGAAAACAACAACCGCTGCGATAAGCTTGCACGGGACGCTATAAAGTCGCTCAGCACAAAATAAGCTTCTGCTTGCAAAATAGGACTTGATTTCTACACAACTATTCGTTAAACTTGTGTTTAACGAATAGTTGCTAATTGGAAGGAGATGGGTTCCCTATGGCGAACCAAACATTTGATTCGGCTCAATATAAAGAATACATGGCTCAGCTCAAGCGCATGATCAACGAGCTGCCGCCGTTCTGCGCGGAGTTTTTCCGCGGCATAGAAAACGAAACGCTCATACGCACGCGCGTGGCATACGCGGGTGACTTAAAGAATTTCTTTGGCTTTCTTATAAAGGAAAACGAGAATTTCAAGAGGGATAATATTCGCTCCCTTACCCTTTCGGACATTGACAGGGTGAGCGTTACGGATGTTGAGATATATTTAAGCTATGTCACCATGTACGTTGACGATGATGAGCGCGAAAAGGTGAATCAGGATCGCGCGAAGGCAAGAAAGCTTTCAAGCATCCGCGCCCTGTATAAATATTTCTATAAAAAAGAAAAGCTTACGCACAACGCGCCATCTCTCGTTGACCTGCCCACTATACGTGATAGGGCCATAATACGCCTTGAGCCGAACGAAGTAGCAGACCTGCTTGACGTTGTGCAAAACGGCGACGGATTAACTGATAAGCAAAAAGCATACCATAAAAAGACGCAGGCACGCGATTTGGCCATTCTCACCCTGTTCCTCGGTACAGGCATACGTATAAGCGAACTGGTGGGCATAGATATGGACGACATAAACTTTACTTCAAACGAGTTTTCCATCGTGCGCAAAGGCGGCAAGCAGGACATATTGGTGTTCGGCGACGAAGCGCGTGAAGCGCTGCTGCAATATATGCTTGAGCGTGAACGCATACAAGCCGCCCCCGGGCACGAGGACGCGCTGTTCCTTTCGCTGCAAAAAACGCGGCTAACCGTCCGCGCGGTTGAAAACCTGGTTGAAAAATACGCAAAAATCGCCGTTCCGCTGAAAAAGATATCCCCGCATAAGCTTAGGAGCACATACGGTACGAATCTTTACAGGGAAACCGGCGACATATATCTGGTGGCCGATGTTTTGGGCCATAAGGACGTTAACACCACGCGCAAGCATTACGCTGCAGTATCGGAAGACAGGCGCAGGCTTGCCGCAAAGGTAATAAAGCTTAGGGACGATTAACCGCGCCTTTGCACATGGGAAACATGCGCCCGCCTTTGGCGCACGCCGCGGTAGCCTATCGGTTCAATCAACTCCTCCTCTACCGCTTCGCGTTCAGCTTCCTCCGCAAGGCGAAGCTTTTCTTCCCACTCCGCCATAAGTTCAGGGTCTATATCCAGCTGCTCTATAGGTTCGCTTATATCGTCCTCGTCATCGCCCGGCGTGAATACCCGTATCGATTCCGGGTCAAAATCGGCAAGTATTTCCGTATAATCCGCGCCGTTTTTATTCACGCATTTCATGCAGTTATCGCATATCTTATTCGGGTCTAAATCGCACATATCCCCTTCCGGGGTTCTGTAAGGTTGCTTTGCATTCATAACGTACTCCGTTTCTTTCCATTCTTTCAGAACAAAGGTTTGCATTGACTGCCGGCATGTGCTATAATCAATCAACGCTATACTATAATACCACAGACCAAGGAGGTTAACCATGCGTAAATCCGGCGAAACGCAAAAAGCAGTATATAATTATATAAAGGAGTTCATAGCAATCAACTCCTATCCTCCTACCGTTCGCGAAATAGGCGCGGCACTTGGGCTGAGATCCACGTCCACCGTGCATATGCATATAAGCAATCTGGCCGAGAAGGGGCTTATAATATGCAATCCGTCAAAGCAGCGCAGCATAACGCTGCCTGAGGGTACAAATGACCGCGCCGTAAACACGCACATGCAATCCGTGCCGCTGGTCGGCAATGTAGCTGCGGGCATACCCATCCTTGCCGTGGAGAACATCCAGGAATACTATGTCATGCCCAAGCACCTCCTTAAAGGCGCAAACGATACTGAAGTATTCATGCTTAGGGTTCAGGGCCAAAGCATGATAGAAGCCGGAATAAACGACGGCGATATTATAATAATCCACCGCGGCATGTCCGTTGAGTCCGGCGAAATAGGCGTTGTGCGCGTATCCGGCGAATCAGCAACGCTAAAGCGCGTATTCTATGAAAATGGCAATAAAATAAGGCTGCAGCCCGAAAACAGCAGCATGCAGCCCATTATAGTAGATATAAACGATGTTGAAATAGTCGGCAAGCTCATCGGCCTTTACCGTGAATATTAAAGCTTCGCTATGCCTTTCTTTATAAGATCCGTCAGCACAAGCATAGCTGCAAGCGAACAATGTTCATATGTCAACCCGCCCTGCACATACGCCGTGTAGGGCTTTCTTATAGGCGCATCCGCGCTGAGCTCTATGGAAGATCCCTGCACAAACGCACCCGCGGCCATTATCACCTGCGATGTATAGCCGGGCATATCCCACGGTTCCGGCACGGCAGCCGAATCGACCGGAGACGCACTTTGTATGCTTCGGCAGAACGATATTAGCCCCTCTGCTTCCTCAAAGCGCACGGCCTGCACTATGTCCGATCGTTTTGCATTGGACGAGGGCATTGTTTCCATGCCAAGCATTTCAAATACGCGCGCAAACAACGCCGCGCCCTTCAAAGCCTGCGCTGTTGTATGCGGCGCCATATACAGCCCCTGATAGAACGGACGATAACTCGCCGCGTAGGAGCCCACCTCCCGCCCCATTCCGGGCACCGTGAGCAGGTTTTCTATCCGCTGAATATATTTCGCCTTGCCTGCTATATAACCGCCTGTAGGCGCTATTCCGCCGCCCGGATTTTTTATAAGCGAACCTGCGATTATGTCCGCACCGGCGCACAGCGGCTCCACAACGTCAGTAAATTCGCCGTAGCAGTTATCCACAAATATAGCTATATTTGGAAATCTTTCCTTTACCGCCCTGAACAGCGGCGCCATATGCTCATTCACCAGAAGCGAATCGCGCCACGCATAGCCGCGCGAACGCTGAACATACAGCACGGCGGCGTTCTTTTGCGCCACCATATTCAGCACGCCGTCTATGTTTATGCTGCCGTCGTCATTAAGGTCAACATAGTCAAACGAAACGCCCTGCTTTTTGAGCGAATGCGGATGATCCCCGCTCAGGCCTATCGCGTTTTCAAGCGTATCATACGGCTTGCCGGATGCGGCAACAACAGCATCTCCCATTTGGCACAGACCGGACAGCGCAAGGTACAGCGCATGTGTTCCGGAGGTGAGCTGCGGCCGCACCAATGCATCCTCCGCAAACAGTGCATGTGCAAACAACCTGTCCAGCGTATCCCTGCCCGCATCATCGTAACCATAGCCGGTCGTTGGCGCAAAATGCCTAAGGCCAACGTTCTCTTTCCTGAATCCGGCCAATACTCGGGCAAGGTTCACTTCCGCATTTGCATCTATCCTTTCAAAAACAGGTTTTATGCTGTTTTCGGCCGAACGGACGAAATCGTATGCCTGCTTTGATATTCCCAATTCGCGCATTATCGCACCATTGCCTTCATTCGTCATTTTGCTGTTAGTTGCTCCTTCCTTGCTGCGTTCTGTTCTATTGTTATGGTCGATACGGCATGCTTATATATAAGCCGCTGCACTCCCCCGTCATCCTCAACCAGAATGACATAATTATCAAAACTGATAACCTTAAGATGGTTAAATTGGTATCCGTTTATAACATGTATGCTGACAGGAAGCTTTTCCTTCCGTATTTGGTTAAGGAATTCATCCTGCAAATTGCCGCGTGTATCAGCCATTTTGCTCCTCCTGTGTCAAAAAATGCTCCGCTATCGCCTTGCCCAGTTCCTCCGCGCAGCCGTATTCCGTTGCATCGAACCAACGTATGCGTTCCTCCCTGCGGAACCATGTAAGCTGCCGCTTAGCAAAGCGGCGCGTTTCGCGCTTTATTGTCTCCTTCGCTTCGTCAAGCGTGCATTTGCCCATTATGTATGCGATCGTTTCCTTATATCCAAGCCCCTGCATTGCCGGCAATTCCCGCGTACAGCCGCACGAAAGCAAAGCATGAACTTCATCAACAAGCCCCGCATCGAACATATCGTCCACGCGCTTCTCTATCCTTGCATACAGAATATCCCGTGGCATTGTTATGCCCGCCATTACCGGCGCGAACTCAAGCGCATCATCGTTGCGATATGTGAAGCCCTCTCCTTGCTCAGATGCCTTCTTGCCGCTTTTTATGCATATTTCAAGCGCCCTCACTATGCGCTTTGTATCGTTCGGGTGCAGCCGCTCGGCTGTTTCTGCATCCAGCTCCGCAAGCATTTTATGCAACGCGCCTTTTTCAGCCTGCTCTTTTTCCATAAGCTCCGCACGCAGCTCCCCATCCGGCGCAATTTGCGAAAAGGTAAGCGGATATGTGAGCGCGTTTATATATAAGCCCGTACCGCCCACAACAAGCGGCCTTTTTCCTTTTGCAATTATCCAGTTTGCCGCCTCTATCGCCCCGTCGCGGAATCGCGATACGGTAAAGCGCGGCTCATCGGGCTCTATGCAGTCCATCATGTGGTGAACTATGCCGCGGCGTTCTTCCTCCGTTGGCTTTGCCGAGCCTATGTCCAGCTTTTTATATAGCTGTATTGCGTCAGCGGATATTATCTCCGCATTCATCAGCCGTGCGGCCGATACAGATGCGGCTGTTTTTCCGCTGGCGGTAGGTCCGGTGATTATAAACAGTTTATGCTTCATCATACTATCCGTTTGAACAGCTTTTCAAATTCTGTTTTCGTCATGCGCGCCATCACCGGGCGGCCGTGCGGGCAGGTAAGCGGCACGCCTTCCTTATCGTATTGATCAAGCAGCGCCCTTATTTCCGTTTCGCTTATTCTCTCCCCCGCCTTTATTGCGGATTTGCACGCCCGCGTTATAAGCGCGCCGCGCTTCATATCAATAGTCGTAAGCTTATTCTTTGCGTCAAACAGCGCTATTGCATCCGTAAGAAAGCGTTTTATATCCGTTTTCCCCATTATCACGGGCACAGCGCGCACACTCACGCTCATAGCTCCGAATTCCTCTATATCAAATCCTATCTCGCTGAACCGGTCTATGTTATCCATAAGCAGTGCAAACTCAACCGGCGTAAGCTTTATTATCTCCGGAGTCAAAAGCTGCTGCGAGTCGGCAGGAATATTACTTTCAATTATCCTTTCGTACAGCCTGCGTTCATGCATGGCATGCTGATCGATAAATATCACCTCGTCATCATGCTGTACTATCCAATAGCAGCTGAAAAGCTGGCCTATTATTTCGTATTGAGTAAAGTCAACTCTCTGCTGCACCGGCGTTATTTTGGGCATTTCCACCTTAGGCTGCGGTATATATGCTTCCTCCTGCTTTGCCGGCTGAGGGGCTGTTTTTTCATCCGCCTCTATGTACGCCGTCTCCTCTGCCTTCCTTATTTCCTGCCAAACAGGAGGTATTATAGGCGTACCGGCCGTCCTATCACCAACGTATTCGCTGTGCGCCGTTTTAACCGATTCTTTATCATGCACAGCATATACAGGCGCAGCATCATGCTTAGTAATAAATGCTTCCGCCGGAAGTGCGCTAAGCTCGATGCGGCTTTCGTCCCTTCGGCTGAACGCCATATCGGCAACTCGTTTCATGGTATCATCCTTGGCGGCAGCACTTGGCATTTCGTTTTGAACATATACTATTTTCTTTATCTCAGGCGCATTAAAATCAAGCGTCAAATCTTCCTCCGTCTGCTCCAGCGCCTTACGGCATTGAGTAACGAACGGCCCCATTATCCTGTCCTCGTGCCTGAAGCGTACCTCCAGCTTGTTAGGATGGACGTTCACGTCTATCTCCTCCGGCGATATTCCAATGTGCAGCACAGCAAACGGGAACCGGCCCTGCATAAGGCGCGTATCATACGCCCGCTGAAGCACATAGGAAAGCTTCTGGGAACGTATATAGCGGCAGTTTACATAGAACGACTGCGCCGTGCGCGCCGCGCGGCCTATCTGCTCCGTACCAATGAACCCTACAAGGTTGAAATACCCGTCATCATAGTATATTTCCCTAAGGTTCGGCAGTATGTCGTTGCCGTAAACGCAGGCTATGGCGCTGTCCAGTTCGCCGTCGCCTTCGCTGTGGAACACCGTTCTGCCGGACTGTATCAGCTTTATTTTTATATCAGGCCGCGCCATTATCATGCGGGAAACATAGTCGCTTATATGTGCCGATTCCGCCCGCGCGCTCTTTATAAATTTAAGCCTTGCGGGAACATTATAGAAAAGATCTTCACATTCTATCGTTGTTCCGTCAGGCACGCCCGCTTCGTGGTTTTCTATTATGTCCCCTCCGTTTATGCGCAGCAGTACGCCGTTTGCCGCGTCTTTCTGCTTCGTGCGCATGGTGACCTTGGATACAGCCGCAATGCTCGGCAAAGCCTCCCCGCGGAAGCCCAGCGTGTTTATTGAAAATAAATCGTCCGTTGTGGCGATCTTACTCGTAGCATGCGGCAAAAAGGCGGTTGCAACATCGTCCGCGTTTATGCCGATGCCGTTATCGCTCACGCGGATAGATTCAAGCCCGCCGCCTTTTGTTTCTATCGTCACGGCGGTTGCGCCCGCATCTATCGCGTTTTCAAGCAATTCTTTTACGACCGAGGCCGGCCTTTCCACGACCTCGCCCGCAGCTATGCGGTTTGCCGTATAGCTATCCAGCACATGGATACGGCTCATTTTTTTCCCTTTCTGAGCTTTGCTCTCATTTGTAAATCGTATAATGCGTTCATGGCGTCCATAGGCGTCATTGTATCAAGCTGCATATCGCTCAGCGTGCCTATTATATCATCCGCTGCGCATGAGCCGAAAAGCGACATCTGCTGATCCTCACCGCCGCTCAATACCGGCTCTATATCGTGATTTATGTCCGCCGCTTCAAGCTGTTTCAGCAGCTCTTTAGCCCTTGCTATAACATCGTCAGGCAGCCCCGCAAGCCGCGCCACCTGCACGCCGAAACTTCTGTCCGCCCCTCCGCGTACGATGCGCCGAAGGAATATTATGTCGTCCCCAACTTCCTTTACCGTTATGCGGTAATTCTTTATGCCCGGCAATTTGCCCTCAAGCTCCGTCAATTCATGGTAGTGCGTGGCAAACAGCGCCTTTGCGCCGCAGCGCGCAGGGTCGGCAATATATTCAAGCACAGCCCATGCTATGCTCAGCCCGTCAAACGTGCTTGTGCCGCGGCCTATTTCGTCCAATATAAGCAGGCTGCGGCTGGTAGCATTATTCAGTATGCCTGCAACCTCGCTCATTTCAACCATAAACGTGCTTTGCCCGCCGGAAAGATTATCCGATGCTCCTATGCGGGTAAATATTCTGTCCACTATGGTTATTGCGGCCTTTTTTGCCGGCACGAACGAGCCTATGTGTGCCATCAGCGTTATTATAGCAACCTGCCTTAAATATGTGCTTTTACCGGCCATATTTGGGCCGGTGATTATAAGCAGGCGGTTATCCTTCTGGTCAAGCTGCACGTTATTTGGCACAAACGCGCCCTTCATTCCGCTTTCAACGACCGGATGGCGGCCTTCAACTATGTTTATTGCGCCGTTCAGCTGCATTTTTGGCCTGCAATAGTTGTTTTCGAAAGCAACATGCGCAAGCGAGCAATAGAAGTCCAGCTCCGCTATCAACGCCGAATCGCTTTGCAGCCGGTCTATGCAGCCCAACAGAGTTTCCCTTATTTCCGTAAACAGCTTGTATTCAAGGCTGATAAGGTTGCTTTCTGCGCCCGTTATCTTCTCTTCCAGCTCTTTCATTTCTTCGGTAACATAGCGCTCCGAATTAGCAAGCGTTTGCTTTCTTATATAGCCATACGGCACCAAATGCTGATACGCCTTGGTAACTTCAATATAATAACCGAATACTCTGTTATATCCAACTCTCAGATTTTTTATACCCGTGGCAGCGCGTTCACGCGCTTCTACAGCGGCCATCATGCCCTTGCCGTTTGTGGCGGCCTCTCTAAGTTCGTCCACTTCGCTGTTGTATCCGGCGCGTATAACGCCGCCATCCTTCACTCCTATGGGGGGATCGTCCACTATCGCGTCCCTCAGCAGCGCGCATATGTCCTCCATCGCGTCAAGATTTTTTGCTATGCGGCAGAATGCTTCAGACTCAAGTGAGTGCGCCTTTTCTATCACGGCGGGCAGTTTTTCAAGCGATACTCTAAGCGATACGCAGTCCCGCCCATTCACGCTGCCGTAGGCTATGCGGCTGCATAGCCGCTCAATATCGTATATATTGTCAAGCAGACTAGATAATTCCTCGCGTTCCGCCCGCTTGTTCACCAGCTCGTCAACGGCGTTCAAACGCTCGTTTATGGCATCTATGCTTTGCAGCGGCTGCTCTATCGCCGCGCGCAGAAACCTTGCGCCCATGGAAGTGGACGTTTTATCAAGGTGATATAGCAGCGTGCTTTTCTTTCCGCTGTCCGTATGCAGCGGTTTTGTCAGTTCCAGATTTCGCCTTGTGGACGCATCAAGCCCCAAATACAGGCTCCTTTGCAGCACTGTAAGCTTTTTTATGTGCTCAAGGCTGTTCTTCTGCGTCTGCTCAAGGTAGCTTATAAGCGCTCCGGCGGCGCACACAGCGCTTTTGAGCGCATCGCACCCAAGCGTTTGCAGCGACGCCGCGCGGAAATGCATAAGCACCTTCGCTTCCGCGCGCGTGGGTTCAAAATCACGCGAATCGGCGCAGGTCACCGCGCAGCTAAGCTGCAAAGACTTTGCCATATCTTCCCTAAGGAAGTATGCTTCATTGGCTATCGCCTCGCGCGGGGCTATCCTTGCAAGTTCGTTCACAAGGTCGTCCATCTTATCCGCAATCGATATCTCGCTCACGGTAAAGCTGCCCGTTGAAACGTCGCAGCAGGCAAGCCCGACCTCGTCAGAAGAAGCATACATGGCGATTATGTAGTTATTCGCACGCTCGTCCAGCATATTTTCTTCTATTACCGTACCAGCGGTATATACCCTTACAACATCCCGTTCAACAAGTCCCTTTGAAAGCGCGGGGTCAGTAAGCTGTTCGCACAGCGCAACCTTATAGCCGTTTTCGATAAGCTTTGCAATATATGAATCCACCGCGTGGAACGGCACGCCGCACATCGGCGCGCGTGTTTCAAGGCCGCAATCCCGCCCCGTAAGCGCTATATCAAGCACCTTGGATGCGGTTACCGCGTCCTCAAAGAACATTTCATAAAAATCACCAAGCCTGAAGAACAGCAAACAATCACTGTATTTTTCCTTCAGCGCAAGGTATTGGCTCATCATTGGCGTAAGGCCTGCTGGCATAGTGTTTCCCCTTTGTTGTTAGTACGCTTTAGTTCGATTCTTAGTGGCAGCCGGAGCAATTTGCGCAGCAGCCGCTGCATCCTCCGCATCCGCCTTCGTCATCTTCACCGCCATCGGTTTCTTCAGCCCTGTTCTCCGCGCCTATGCACATGCCTATTATTGCGTTCACGCGCTTCATAAGCTGCTGAAACTCCGCCTGTGCTTCAAGCATGGCGCGGAATGTTTCATTGGCTATCAGTTCATCATGCAGCCTCTCTATATCGCGGGACATCTGCTGTATTTCGGCCTGATTATCGCCGTCCATCGTGAGCAGCCGTGCTATTGATTCCTGCATGGCGTTATATTCGTTCAGTTCATCCATCAGCTGCGTATCCGCCTCCATGGCCTCTCGCGTGCGGGTCATGTTTATAAATTCGTCGGATTCGCTCAGCGCAATGCCAAGTTCTCTTGCTTTTTCAAGTATCATGTTATTTCCTTTCAATATCTTATGTTATTATATCAGTTCCCCGACAAGGGAGTTTTTCGTTATTCCAGTTATTCTCACGCGGCGCAGTGAGCCTATCATGCTTTCATCGCCCTTGAAGTATACCATCTTAAAACACGGAAGCTTACCGTAGGCCATTGGTTCGCCGCGGTGGTCGCAGCCTTCAACAAGCACTTCGCCTTCCTGCCCGATATACTTTTCGCTGCCCGCTTTAAGCCCCTTCGCAACGGTGTCATTGAGCCGCTTCAATCGCTCTTTCTTCACATCTTCGCTTATTTGCTCATCCATAGTGGCGGCCTTTGTTCCGGTGCGCGGGGAATATTTGAATGTATACGCAGCGCTGTATCCTATTTTTTCAACCATGTCGAGCGTCGCTTCAAAATCCTCCTCCGTTTCGCCGGGGAAGCCGACTATTATGTCCGTTGTCAGCTCAACTCCCGGGACCGCGGCCTTCAGCTTGTCCACAACCGTAAAATACCGTTCACGGTCATAATGGCGGTTCATAAGCTTCAGTATTCTGTCGCTTCCGGACTGCACGGGAAGATGTATATGCGGGCAGACCTTCTCTTCTTCCGCCATGGCGGCCATCAATCCATCAGACAGATCCTTTGGGTGCGAGGTCATAAAACGCACGCGCTCGATTCCGTCAACCTTGCATACTGCTCTGAGCAGCGCGGGAAAATCCGCATTATCATCTTCGCTGTAATAGGAGTTAACGTTCTGCCCAAGCAGCGTTATCTCCTTCACGCCGTTCGCCGCAAGATCTTTTACCTCGTTAACTATACTTTCAACGCTCCTTGACCTTTCGCGCCCGCGAACGTACGGCACTATGCAATACGAGCAGAAGTTATTGCAGCCATACATTATGGTAACGAATTGGGATACGCTGTCTATACGCTTCACCGGCAGCCCTTCGGCTATTTCGCCGTCCATCTGGCGCACAAGCTCTATGCGTTCGCCGTTGAGCACCTTTTCAAGCAGATTCGGCAGCATATGCAGCTCATTCGTGCCAAACACCATGTCAAGGTACGGAAAACGCTTGAACAGCTTGTCCGCAACTTCTTTTTGCTGCATCATGCAGCCGCACACGCCTATTATCAGCGAAGGGTTTTCGTCCTTCACCTTTTTAAGCGCGCCTATGTTGCCGAACACCTTCTTTTCCGCGTGATCCCTTACGCAGCATGTATTGAAAAATATAATGTTAGCCGCAGCCTTATCCGCTGCCGGAACATAGCCGCAGCGTTCAAGTATACCCGCTATTTTTTCCGAGTCATGCTCGTTCATCTGGCAGCCATACGTCTCTATATAATAGGTAGGCTTACGCCCGTCAAAGCTGCTATTTATCCTTTCCGCCGCTAAGCGTGCGCTTTCCAGCTCACCCTGCGGCACAGCAGTATCTTTCCTCATACGCATCCTTTCTTATATACATAAATACAGACACTATATTATATCCCTAACCCATATGTTTTAGCAACACTTGAACAAACGCCATGCCTATGGTATCATATTTAATATTGAAAAAATCGCTATAAATTTTTAGGAGGTTATACCTAATGAGCGGATATAGTATGGATAAAATAGTTGCGCTTTGCAAAAATCGCGGCTTTGTTTTCGCCGGCTCCGAACTTTACGGCGGCCTTGCAAACGCGTGGGATTATGGCCCTCTGGGCGTGGAGATGAAAAACAACGTAAAAAAAGCATGGTGGCGCAAATTTGTGCAGGAATGCGAATACAATGTCGGTCTCGACTCCGCCATACTGATGAACCCGGAGGTTTGGGTAGCCAGCGGACACGTTGTGAACTTCAACGACCCGCTTATGGACTGCAAGAGCTGCAAAGCCCGTTTCCGTGCGGACAAGCTTATTGAAGAATATGCCGAAAAGCACGGCCTCGAGGACGTACATCCCGACGGATGGACACATGAGCAGATGTCCGCATACATTGCCGAAAAAGGCATAGTATGCCCCGAATGCGGAAAGAGCGAGTTCACACCTATCCGCAAGTTCAACATGATGTTCAAAACATTCCAGGGCGTTAACGAGGACACCGCCAGCCAGATATATCTGCGTCCCGAAACCGCGCAGGGCATATTCGTAAACTTCAAGAACGTGCAGCGCACCACTCGCCGCAAGATACCTTTCGGTATAGGCCAGATCGGTAAGTCCTTCCGCAACGAGATAACCCCGGGCAACTTCATATTCCGTACCCGCGAGTTTGAGCAGATGGAGCTTGAATTCTTCTGCGTGCCCGGCACCGAGCTTGACTGGTACCAGTATTGGAAGGAATACTGCAAGAACTTCGTGCTGTCCCTTGGCATACACGAGGAAAATATGCGCCTGAGGGAGCATGAGAAGGCCGAGCTTTCGCATTACTCCAACGGCACCACCGATATAGAATACAAGTTCCCGTTCGGCTGGGGCGAGCTTTGGGGCGTTGCGAGCCGCACCAATTTCGACCTGAGCGCACATGCCAAGCAGTCCGGTCAGGATCTTACCTATACCGATCCTTTCACCAACGAAAAGTATGTGCCTTATGTCATAGAGCCTTCCGTTGGCGTAGAAAGAATGCTGCTGATGCTCCTGTGCGACGCTTACGATGAAGAAACGCTTGAAAATGGCGACGTGAGGAACATTTTGCATCTGCATCCCGCCATCGCTCCTTATAAAGCCGCAGTTCTGCCGCTGCAGAAGAACAAGTTGGGCGACAAGGCGCGCGAGATTTACAGCATGCTTTCCAAGAAGTTCATGGTTGATTACGATGATTCCGGCGCCATAGGCAAGCGTTACCGCCGCCATGACGAGATCGGCACGCCCATGTGCATAACGGTTGACTTCGATACGCTTGAGGACAATACCGTTACCGTGCGCGACCGCGATACTATGGAGCAGATTCGTATGCCCATCGATCAGCTTATAGCGCATATCGAGCAGGAATGTGACTTTTAATCATTAAATACACAAAATAAGCTTACCCTTTGGGGTAAGCTTATTTTTATCCCCGCGCACAGGCCCTCCGGTCCAACAGAAGCCATGGCGCGGGAATATAGGCGATATTTATTTTTGCATCAGTCCGCCCACAAGCAGCATATATTCGGGCATATGCCCTTCCCTGCCCCAAAGCAGCCTTTCGTTAAAATAAAGCTCCAGCGTTTTTTCAACGTCCCCGCCAAGGGACTCTATGGAATATCTGAGCCTGTCGGGCTTTATGCACGGCACACCGTTTGCCCGCGCGCACGTTGCGCATTCGTCGCAGCAGCCCGCGGCAAGCATAAGGCTACCCGGCGTGCTCTGTTCCCGTTCCATAAGCTCGATAAAAAACTTCCTGCGTTCCTTATTCCATATTTCAAAATATTGCGCCGTAAGCCCATATGCATCGAATGTTTTTTCCGTAAGCTCCTTTGGGAAGGATATCTTCCTTGCGTACAGCGTCAGCTTAGAATAATCACGCCAAATCTTAACGGGGTCAAAGCCGAATGGCGGGCATGACCAAAGCTTGGCATAGTTTTTACAGCCTTGGCAGCCTTTCTCTATGCGCGGCACATCAACGCAATCCTTTATATACTGCGTCATATCAACCTGTGCATGCATATCGTTAAACATTAACTCCATTTCGGCTTATCTCCCGTTTTTGTTTATATTATACCCTCTTTTTGCGCCTGAGTGCAACCAGCATGACCGCGCCGGCAATAAGCATGGCTATAGGCAGTATGCTTTCTTCGCCGCCGGTAACGGGCATTTCAGCCGTGGGCGGAGTGGGTACGTTGGAGTTTGAACCCGGGCCAAGTATGCTGCCGCCGGGCCAACCGGGCTTATAGCCGTCATCATCGCCGGGAGTGGGCGTGGGCTTGGGAGGATCGGGTAGCTTGGCGGTGCTCTTAACGGCTATCAGCGCGCCGGAGTCGTTCTTATAATAGAGCGTACCTTCGCTGTCCGCGCAGATGGTGCTTATGCAAAAATTCTGATATGTCTCTGGCACATACAGGTTGCCGTTGTTCGCGCTGGGTTCGGTCTGGCCTGCGCTGTCCTCTATTATGTATATTCCGCCGGGGTTGTTGTTGTAAGTGGTATACACATACACCTTGCCGGTGCTGTTTTCAAACGCGGTGCTTACCAGCGGGCCTGCCTGCGGGTAGCCGGGCGTAGAGGCCTTATAAATTATATCAAGCTTGCCGCCGGATACATCTACCACGGCTATGCCGCTGCCGGAATCACCGTCCCAGTCATAGCCCTTGCCGGAGCAGCCCACATACAGCCTGCCCTTATATATTACGGGGGTGCTGGTGGACATGCTGCCTATCTGGATTGATTTGATGGAGGCATGGTCAAACGTGCCGTTGGAATTAAGACCAACGGAGTAGAGATAACCGCCCTTGGTAGTGAAATACACGCGGCCGGAATCATATACGACGCAGCAGCGGATATCGCCCTTTACATCATTTATGGTGTCAATGACGCTGCCGGTTACGGGGTTTACGGAGTACAGCACCGCGGTAGGGCTGTCGCTGCCGCTCGTGCCGTCATCGGAGCCGAATACCGCGCAAACATCGTTCACATATGCGCCTACCCAATAATAACCGCCCATATGAGGCATTAGCCACGTTGCATACTTGATTTCAAAGCCGTTCGCGGGGTCTTCATCGGTTACGGAGAAGCAGGCAAAATTCTGCTCTTTGGTTTCGCTGCCCCATGTACCGGTGTAAATATAGCCGTTATAGTAAGTTATGGGAGATATGGTCTGGTCACCTATGGATTCCGTTACCCAAAGGCTTTCAAGCGTATCCGCACGAAGCGCCTGTATGCATCCATTATCAAGCTGCACAAACACCATTCCCTCGGCATAAACCATAGAGTTGGTTCCATAGCCGCCCTGGGGTGATGCAAGCTTGCCGCTTACAACTGCTTCGCCGGTATCTTTGCTCAGGCAGAAGATATCGTCATTCCTTGCAATGTAAATATGATTATTTACAATTATTGGCACATTTACAGCTTTTGGACCCCAGCCAGAACCGTATTTCTTTGCCCACTTGAGTTCAGCGGTTGCTGCGCTGTCGGGCGTTACGGTGTTGGTAAGGGCGTTATTGTTCTTGCTGTTCCTGAATGTCGGCCATTCGCCCGAATAATCAGGCAGGTTAGACGCGGGCGCGGCGGAAAGTATAACTGACAGTACGCCGTTGGTAAGCTGCGCGGGGGTATTCAGCGTGCCGGTCTTGGTAACGTAGCCCTTGCAGGTAACTACCCAAGTGTAATCGGTATCCGGCATCAGGTTTTCATATACGCCATCCGCATTGGGCGAAAGTATAGCCTTTTTAGGATCCTGAAGCCTTACTATCGCATTCGCGGGATATGTTTCGAACTTGACGGTGTAGGCGGTTTTCTTGTTAAGCTTTATAGTATATTCGCTGTATATACCGTCCTTTTCGACGCGGACGACTATCGTGTCGGTATCCTTTATGTCCACGTTGCTGTCAGTCTGTCCGTTATAGGTAACGGTGCAGGAGGCATCCTTTGGCGTGGCGGTAACAAGCACGGTTTCAATAGCTGCACTGATATCCGCGCTATAATCATACACACTGTTTTTGAACGCTGGATTGAGATATGCCTCATTGCCGTTAGCGGACAGCGCAAGCGCGGTAAGGCTGGGCTGGCAGTTTACGTTGATGGTATAGGTCTTTTCGCCAACGGTGCTGCCTGCGGGCGGGGTAATAACCACCTTAACGGTGTTCTTGCCAGGCTTAAGGCAGCTTATCCATGCGGCGTTGCTGCTGGACTTGGTGGCGTCCTTGGTAGCGGGGTTGCCGCTAAGGTCGGTATAATGCAGCGTGGCCTTTGCGCCCGTGGGAAGCTTCAGCTTAAAACGGAGCTGGTTGCTGCTGTCGGTCACGGTGCCAAGGTCGTATTCATACTTGTTCCACTCAAATACATTGGTGGTAGTGTATGAATCATCGGCGTTTTTCAGTATAACGGTGGTATTATTTGCAACGGTACCGTTATATACCAGCATACCGTTCAGGTCGCTTTCGCCGGGCTTGGCTTCGTTTACGGTTATTTCGCACCACGGCCCGGTTATGGGGAATGTTGTGCTTGATTCACCTATCGCCGAAACATAATATGTTCCCGCCTTATCGAATTTCAGCTTTACTTTACCGTTTTCATCGGTTTCACCAAGATAATCGCCGAATTCAAGCTTTCCCTCGTTTTCATCAAGCAGATCTATTTCAGCCCCCTCGATGTTTTCCATCGTGGTAATCGGTCTTGTATCCTTGCCGGGAGTGCCCATCTGCTCCATGGCCATGTAACCGGAAAGCGTTAATGTAACTTCCTCGCCCGCGTTAACCGTAAGCTGCTTTTTATCGAAGTAGCTGAGATAATCCCCCCAGTAGGGGCTGGCGTATATAAAGAAATATACGTCGTCGCCCTCGCTGAGCGCATACTCGTTTATGGCATAGCCATCGTATTTTGGGCCTACGGGCAGACGGTCGTTTACGGCATAGCCGATGCTGCCGTCAACGCCGAATATTTTCGTCACAAAGCTGCTGCTGCCGCCAAAATGGCTGCTCATTGTATCCTTGGTGAATGCCGCGCCGTATACAGCCTCATGCGCGCACAGCAGCGCATCAAGCACGCTGACCTGACCGGCCTTTATGCTGTGGTCCATTCCGCCCACCAAGTGGCCGGGCTTAGCGTTCTCCAGTCCATACTTTGCAGCGGTGCCTTCAACGGCGGTAATTTCAGTCTTACCGACAGGGAAGTTCATATTCTGCCCATCGAAGAACGTAAAGGTTACCTTTACCTTGGCGGGGTCCTTAACAACCGGCTTTTCGCCGACGTAAAGGGTCAGCGTATAGGTGGTTTCGCTCAGTCCGCTGTCCGTGGGCGGGGTGACAGTCAGCTTAACAACATTTTCGCCCTTTATAAGCTGTACCCAATCGGTATTGGACTCATGATTTACGCAAAAAGCCTCTTTGCTGCTCCTTGTGCCATCGGCGTTGCTATACTCTATGGTTACTTTTGCGCCTTCGGCCGCCTCCATTTTGAACCGCAGCGAATTCAACTTCTGCATACCATCTATCGTAGCACGTTCTACGCTAATTGCACCGAAGTCATAGTCATAGTCAGTCGGATCAAATGTGTAGGGGGCGTTGTAATCTTCGCCATCATTCTTAAGCAGATAATCATAATCCGGATGTATAGCGAAGCCAATCTGCACGCGAAGCGCAGACAACTGATTAGCCGCAGCGGTCGCTGCAGGAGCCATCATAGGCGCGCCTAACTCAGCCGGAACCTCTATTGTGGGCTCCGGTTCAGCAGCGGGACTCTCTTCCGGCTGCGGGGTGCCAGCCTGTTCAGGCGTGGCGGCAACTTCAGTGTTCTCAACATTCACACCGCCCTGTGCTTCGCCTTCCGCCGCCACCATCATCGGCAGCAGGGAAAGCGCCATAACAAGCGCGAGCATCAATGCCAATACTCTTTTTTTCATTGGTTTACCTTCCTTTCTGGTCTTTATATTAAAGCCTTTATACCTTAATTGGGTAAGGGCTAAAATACCTAAAGTTAATTTCCGGCTACCTTCATGCAAACAAGCACCGCGTCCGTAACGTTTATGCTGCCGTCGCCGTTCATGTCGCAAAGCTCGCGTGCATCCGCGCTAAGCTGTGCTTCGCCCATTATGTAGCGGCAAATCAGCGCAACGTCCGCTATGTTCACGTTGCCGTCGCCGTTAGCATCGCCCTTCGCTTCGGATGGGCCGGTGCCTTCCTTGCAGAAGCTTGCCGTTATGGCCACGTCTGCCGCCGGCATAACAAAGCTGTATGCATCGCCTTTTTTGCTCAGCTTCACGCCGTTCGCTTTAAGGCTGCCAAGATACAGCTCGTACCCGTCCGCAGGCGTTACCGTTACCGTAACGTCGTCGCCCGCCTTCGCCTTGCTGCTTACGGTTATCTTGTGGCCGTTCGCCGCTGCGTTATTTGGCAGTATTATCCTGAACTCATCCTTGTTCGCCGCAAGCATCGCGCGCACAGGCGCAAGCGCCTCATTCAATACGGATTCGGATATAGTAAGGTCCGCCATGGCGCTCAATGCCGCGGAATATGTGCCGCTGTTTGCAGCTACCCATGCGGAATAGTTGCTGTTAGCGTCCGCAAGGCTGCTTGTTGCAGCAGTTCTGTCGGCTATTGCGGTATATGAATGTTCAAACGAGCCGGACGTTTCATCGCCATCAAAGCCGCCGCCTATGTCCGCACCAAGTCCCCAAAGGGTGAACTGCCAGCGTATAACGTCGCCATCCTTCAGCGGATTTGTACCAGAAGTGGTCGTGAAATCCGATGCACCGTAGTTCGGGAACGCACCATTCACCGAATACATCCAGCCGGACTTCTGCGCGTAGTCGAATTCGCCAAGGCTTTCGCCGTCGCGCGTGTATTGAAGCTCTCCGCCATCGCTGTTTATGGCATCCACAATGTACTGCGGAGGGTTTATCTCCTCGTTAGGGTCGCTGCCGTCGGTTATGGTTGCAAGATAGAATCCGCTTTCTATGCTCGCACTCGGCCCAAGTGTATATGTCATGCCATAGTCATCAAGCAAGCGGGTTATTATCTTTGCAACGCTGTCATTCTGGCGCAGCTCTACCTGCATAGGCTCAATCATGTATCCTTGCCCAAGCGTGAATTTCTCTATGGATATCGTCACATGGCCTATGGTTTGCAGCTCGCTGAACTCCGCATACAGCGTCACGCTGCCGCTGGGCATTGTGAATTCCCAGCCGCCGCTCGCGTTCTCGCTCAGTGCAATGCTTTCGCCGTTTGGCCCTATTGCGCTGATTGTGCCTTCTATGTATTCATAACCGTCAAGCGGCTTGGGGCTTATAAGCACCCTTTCGCCCGCCCTTGCGCTATCCTTTGATACGCGCACGGAGCCGTTAACGCTGGTCTGTATAAAGCCATAGCTTTCGCCCGTTTGGCCACCCTCGCCAAACTCAGCCCGTATCAATACCGGTACGTTTGGCATTGTGAAGCTTGCGCTCAGCCCGTCTTGGCTTACATCAGCCTGCTGATACGTTGGCGTAAGTTCCCATGAAACGCGCATAATGCCGTCCGTGAAGCTTATTTCAGACTGATACAGATATGCTTTAACGTCGCTTAGAATATAGCCGTCCTTAGGGGACGCATACACGGTTATCCGCTGTCCTTGGGATGCGCTCTCAGCTGCGCTCAGCGTGCCATGCTCAGCTGTATCTATCGATATTGCATGAGCTTCTAAATTGTCGCTCATGTTATATATATAGTTCTTGCCTTTCAGAAAACGGTCGTAAGCTACCAGCGCATACATTGCCTGATCGGTTGCCATAGCGTTGACAGAGCCGTCCATAACATGGCGGAAGCCCGAACCCGCAACATGATAGCGCAGTATGCCGTTTATAAGCGTGTTTCCGCTTGCTGTTATAAACCGATCGTCCTTCAGCGGGTCTATGCCCATTGCTATAAGCGCCATAAGCACCTGCGCCGTGCTTTCAACGTTCGTAGTGCCCCATGAATCGAAATCGCCCGCGCTCTTTTGCATTGCGCTCAGCGCGTCAAGCCCGCGCTCTATCGCATCGCCAACGTTTTTCTCCGTACCGTTCACGGTAACGTTCATGCTCCTGTACCGCGCGAGCGCCTGTATTGCCATTGCGGTAATATCAGGATCGGCCTTATCGGTGGACGGCGTAAAGCTGCCGGAGCCGTCCCCGTCTTCAACCTCAAAGCCTGTATCCAGTACCCAGCCGCCGCCTGGCAGTTCCTGCGACATTATACGCGTGACAAGCATTTCCCGTGTGGCCTGTACGGCCGTACCATGAACGCCTTGGCTCATTTCTTCATATGTAAGCTGCGGCATATCGTAATTCAGCGTATCCAGGGCGATAAGCGTGAATATGGTAGCATTTATGCCCTGCCATATAATATCCGTATAGTTGCCCAGCGCGCGGGTTATGTCGTATCCCGCCACGTTATGCACGTCAAGGCCAAGCGATGTATATCCTATCATTGCGCGCATATTCTCGGTACGCTTGCGGTAATGCAGAAGCGGCAGAGTTGTTATGTCGCTGTGCTCAGCCCTCACCTTCTCTATGGCTTTTGCCATTGCCGCGCTTGAATTATCCGCATATTTTTGCCATATGTCATACGGTATCGCCAAGCCGCTCCTGCCCAGGGCAAATGCCGCCCAGTCGCCCTGCAGCGTGCCGAAACTCAGCCCGTTTTCCGGATAATAGCTGCCTACGGGATTGAGCATATATGCCACGCCCTGCTGTATTGCAGACTGTACGGACAATATGAGCTGCTGTTCAGATGAAGTGTAGCTCTCCCCTTCAAGCGCAAGCGATCCAGACGACATGCAAAGCATAAGCAGTGCAATAAGCGCCGCGCATATTCTCATCCTTAGTTTCATATACATGCTCTCCTTATTTCTATTCATCCCGCATTGCGCAAAGCGGGGATATTCTCATTGCGTTCATTGCAGGTATAAGCGCGCTTATAACCGCAATTACCACCGAAAACGCCAGCGCGAATCCCGCAAGCCATACCGGCATCACGGAACGAACATCCATTTCGCTCAGCATGCCGTTCAGCGCAGCACGCAGCGCAAAACTCAGCCCTATTCCAACAAGCCCGCCAAGCAGGCCTATCATTGCTGCCTCGGTAAGGAACATAGCCGCAATATCGCGAAGCTCGCTGCCAAGCACCTTCAGTATGCCAACCTCCGTGCGCCGTTCGTTTATGGCCATCATCATTGTGTTCGCTATGCATAGTCCCGCAACCAGCAGCGCCACGGCGCCTATTGCGAACAGCAATCCCTGTATCCTTGCCGTCTGCTCCTTTACGGATTCCAGCATGTCCGTAAGGCTGTATGTTTCAAAGCCCGCGCTTCGTATAAGCGAAGCTATTTCCATAACATCGTTAGCGTTACTTACTTTTACCCAGACCAACGGGTATTCGGCCGCGTTTTTGTCCGCCGCGGCGTTGCTGTTTCCAGCTATTGCCTTGAGCGTATCCATGTGCAGAAACGCCGAGCATGAATAGGTATAGTTCATTGCGCTGCATATTCCCGTAACGCTTGCCCTAAGGCTTTGGCCAAGCGGCACGGCCCTGCCGTCCTCGCCCTCTGTATAGTCGCCCACAAGGCTTGCATAATCAAACGTCATCTTCACGTTTGCGCGCATAAGATCTATCAGCGGTTTGCCGTTGCGGTCTATTGCTTCTTTCCACGTATCCGGCTCCGCAAAGCTTGCCGCCAGGTCATCCGTTGCCATAAGCTCCGGCATGAGCCGCGTGCCTTTCTTTGGCAGTTCGCCTTCAATTGGAGCTATGCCGAAACTTGCCGCCGTATCCATATCTATGCCATACAGCTTTACCATCGTTATGTATTTCCCGCTTTTAATGTATGCCGTTGACTGCAGCACGGGCGTCACCGCCTCAACGCCGTCTATACCCTTAAACGCAGCGACCGCCTTTTTGTTAAGAATGGCTATTTTCCCGTTTGAGCCGTTCTTTTGCGTAACATCTATTTTTGTAAGGCTGCCCATGGCCTCTATCGATTCTCTATACGCCTGTTCATACCCTATGCCCACCGAAACCAGCATCAGTATGCACATTACGCCTATCGCCATGGATAACGCGGTAAGGCTTGTGCGCACGCGCCGCCGTGATAGGTTTATTATGCCTGTGCGTATAAAGTCACTTGGCCGCATTGCTACGCCCCTTTTTTATTATCAGCGCCGCCGCTATCGCGATTACTGCCGCCGCGCCCGCCGCTGCTATCCATATTGGGAATGCTTCGGGCTTCTCCTGCGGTTGTTCGGCTTCCGTATCCGCCGCAGCCGGTGCGCTTATGCTTTCGGCAATATCAACCCGTATAGGCACATTCTGTTCATATATATTGCCTTCGGCATCTTCAAAGCTTACCGTCAGCATTCCGTCCGCTGCGCCGCCATTAAGGCAAAGCAGCTGAAACTCTGCGCTTTGCTTAGCACCCGGCAGTATATCGCCGCCGTAATAGCTTTCGCTCATGCTCAGCTTTTCGCTTTCAAGCTTTACTTCAACGTTGTATGCCTTCGTTTTGCCCTTGTTCACTACCGGCAGCGATACAGCAATATAATCCCCTTCCGCCGCGCCTTCCGCGAATATTTCCGGCTGATCCACACTTATGCGCATCCTTTGCTTTATGGGCAGCGTTATGGTTTGCGTAACGCTTCCGGCGGTATTCTCTTTATCCTCGTATTCAAGCTTTATGGCTATTTGAGCATTGCCCTGAATATCCGGCATTGCGGTAAGGTCATAAACTATTTCCGCAGTATCGCCGGGCGCTATCTTAGCCGCGTAGCCGGTATCGCTTTTTCCAAGCGCCGCCATAAGTGCGGACGGATCAAGCGTGAGCGCGCCGGTTATGTTTACGGCGGAAGCCGAGGCCGATGTGTTCTTTACAAACACCGTAAGCGTGAAATCATCGCCTGCATAAATGGTATCAAGATTCACGGCATAGCCGCTCACCATAAGCTTTGGCGCGGTATGCAGCGTTTCCTGCGGCGCTTCATAGCCATTCACTATTGTCACGCTCGCGCTCAGCGTGCTGTCCCTAAGCACGCCGTTCTCGCGGTATATGGCGCGGAACTGCACAGTCTTTACACCATTTGTGGCGTAAGGCGATATTTTCAGCATATATTGGGCCACGGCCCATGCCCCGGTATCAAGATCCGGCAGCCTCAGCCCATAATTTGCTGCATCCGCAGCAAACGGGAATTCCTCAACGTTATTCGATATTATGGGCTCTATTGTTATGTCAGTAAGTGGTTCTCCGTTATTTATAACGGGAAGATACAGGCTAACCAGTTCTCCAGGACTTCCCGTGGGCGCACTGTAATATTCCCCGGCAATGTTTGCCGGCAGCAGCGCAAGCGCGCCTATACCGCTTGTAGTCGGCGTGGTTTTAGCTATTGCTTTGAGCGTTATGTTCACCACCGCAGGGGCATTTTCAACGGCAAACTTGCCTGCCGCACTTTCGTACCCATCTGCAAATGCAGTATAAAGATACGTTCCCGCGGGCAGGTTGGCTGTGTCGCTTACCGGATTACCGAGCGAGTCGGTAACATTAAGCGTCATATTCTGCGGATTCTTGGTTATGAGCACAGGATAAAGCTGCTTGCTCATAACAATATGTATCTTATTGCCGCCGCACTCAGCGCCGTTGAAGTATACTTTGCCATCCACCACGTCAAATGAGCCGTTGTAATCCATATATCCGTCAGCGGTAGCCGTAAACGGATACGTGCCGTCTCCGGGCACGGTGTAGTTACCAAGGTATGCCTTGCCGCCTATGACCTCTATGCCTGCGTTGGACGGGTCGCAATCAAAGCTCAGTTCCACCTTCCCCGCGGCAAGTGCAGGCAGGGCCGTAAGCAATATGCTTAGCATTATCACCACCGCAATTGTTCTTTTTATATTCATGCGTTTATTTCCTCCCCTATCAATGCTCCATCGCTCAGTCTTATCGTCCTGTCCACATGGCGCGGCATATCATCATCATGCGAAACTATCATCAGCGTTGTGCCGTTCTGCCTGAACAGCTTTTGAAACAGCGTAAGCACCATTTCGCCCGTTGCCGTATCAAGATTGCCCGTAGGCTCGTCCGCCATTACTATTGCGGGCGAAGTGATTATGGAGCGCGCTATGCCCGCACGCTGCTGCTCTCCGCCGCTCATCTGCGCAGGGCGCTGGCGGGCGCATTTGGCTATGCCTACCATATCCAGCGCCTCAAGCGCGCGCCGTTCGCGTTCCCGCTTTTCAACGCCGCGCAGCATCAGCGGCAGCGCAACGTTTTCTATTGCCGTATACTGCGGCAGCAGTCTATAAGACTGAAATACAAACCCTATATGCGAGCGGCGGAAGCGAATGCGCTCAATCTCGCTCATTCGGTCTATCCGCTGACCAAGCACGTTTATGCTGCCATCGGTCGGGCTTTCAAGCCCGGCAACAAGATTGAGCAGAGTCGATTTGCCGCTGCCGCTTTTGCCGGCAATACAGACAAATTCGCCGCATGCGATCTCCATATCTATACCGCGCAGGGCATGCACCTCGCCCGCGCCCACGTTATAGTCCTTCTTAAGCCCTTTTATGCTTATCGCGCTTTCGCCCATGCTCTTATCCCGCCAGCCACGTTTGGCCAAGGTCCTTACCCAGGTCGCACGTGTAGTTCCATTCTATTACGTCCCCGCTTTTGACCACGTATTGTCCGCAGCCATAGTTGGGGTACCAATCATTTACGCAATACATCCATCCGCTCCAGCGGCCGCCATCAAATTCATAAAGGTTGTTTATTCCTTCTATATACTCGTTGCCCTTTGCGCCGGAGTACTCCATATGCAGCTTATACTTATCGCGCACGGCGCACAGAACATCAAAAACCGTATCCCCCTGCTCAAACGTCATTGTGGTGGTTTTGAGTATCTCGCCGCTTGCGGGGACTATCCCCTGCCACTTTTTTTCAAGATGCATCCCCTTTGCAACGGCGGTATCGCCCCGTATCGTTATGGTGCAGGTATTCGCCTCCGGCTCTTTACTGCTCACGGGAGCCGCGGTCTGCTCGGCCTGTACGGCTTCGGAAGTTATTTCATTATCCCTTGCCTCTGCCTGCGCCCTGCCAACGGATGCGGTATCCTCATCGTCTCCGCTATCGACAGGCGCCGGCGTTCTAAGCTTGTCATCCGGTTCCGGCGTGTCGTTCTCTGCGGCAAGGCCCTTAAGCTGGTTAAGCCTGTCCTCGCCCTCATCGCCGTTTGCGATATAGTCAACGTCAAGCGAACCCCTGTGACCGTTAGAGCCTATCGCGCTGCATCCTGCGAGCAAAAGCGTCATAATAAGCGCAATCGCTGTAAAAAGTCTTTTTTGAATACTCACCTTGCCAATATGTTCCTTCCCAAGTTTTTGCACGCAAAAAGGCTGCGGCGATAATCGCCGCAGCCGTATTTCTGCACACATAAATCAATCGGGCATACGAAAAAATAAGCTTAGTATACCCCGCCCCATGTACCATTGACCCGTGGTAAGGCGAACTTTCAAGCAGGTCTTCTGGCTCGCGCTTCATCGCATTCTGCAATGTCTTCCCGGGTGCTTATAACCCAGTGACAGTGCCAAGTGAGTTGGCACATATGCAGAACGCTCCGCGCATACAGCGGCGGGACCGCGCAGGCCTTTAACCTGCTTCCCTCTTAGCCTCCCCAAAGCGGGGCGGAACATGAAAGTGTATTCAGTTTCCTACCCTATATAATATCACCGTTTACCGATAAAGTAAAGCGGAGCATTATTTTATTCTGCCGGCATACTTCGCTTCAAGTATTTTGGCTATTCTCAGGGCAAGGGGATTTATCTGCTCCTCACTCCTGCCTTCAAGCATTATTCTTATAAGCGGTTCCGTGCCGCTTGCGCGCACCAGCACCCTCCCTTCGCCTTCAAGCAGCTTTTCCACCGCGCGTATATCGTTTATCATGTCTTCATCCTTAAGCGCAGCAGCCTTGTCCTCCGGTGATACTACAACGTTCACCATAACCTGCGGCAGTATAGGAACATCATTTGCAAGCTCCGAAAAGCGCTTCTTTGTCTTTGCCAGTATGTTCATCACCTGTATTGCACTGAGCATACCATCGCCCGTGGTATTCTTGTCATAGAATATAATATGGCCAGACTGCTCGCCGCCAAGGGAATACCCCTTCTGGCGCATGCGCTCGAGTATGTATCTGTCGCCTACGGCGGTTTCTTCTATATTTATGCCAAGTTCCTTCATGCGCAGTTTAAGGCCAAGATTGGAAAGCACGGTAACAACAAGCGTATCGTCCTTAAGCTTCCCTTCTTCCTTCATATATTTAGCGCAGATGCCCATTATCCTGTCGCCATCAACAATGTTGCCCATTTCATCCGCGGCTATCACCCTGTCTGCATCGCCATCAAAAGCAAAGCCTGCATCCGCCATGCGCTCCGTCATAAGTTCCTGCAAGCTATCGGGATGTGTGGAGCCGCAAAGGTCGTTTATATTACAGCCGTCCGGCTCATCGGCCCAGGATATCACCTTTGCGCCAAGTTCGCTGAATACATCGGCTGCTATATTTGATGCAGACCCGTTTGCGCAATCGAGCACTACGGTCATGCCGCTGAAACTTTCCGTAGCGGTGGATTTGAGAAATTCCTTGTATTTTTCAACGGCTCGCGGTGCGCTCAGGCAGTTGCCAACGCCGCTTCCCGTAGGCTTATCCATTATTTCTTCGCCCTTTACAATGGCTTCTATGCGGTCCTCAAGTTCATCGGAAAGCTTATAGCCATCGCCATCGAACCATTTTATGCCGTTGTATTCCATTGTGTTGTGCGATGCGCTTATCATAACGGCGGCATCCGCAGAATACAGCCGCGCAAGGTATGCCATTGCGGGCGTAGGGATGACGCCTACGTTTATCACATCGCCGCCTATCGAGCATATGCCGGCACTCAGCGCGCATGCGAGCATATCGCCCGACTTTCGGGTATCCTGCCCAACCAGTATGCGCGGATTATGTACGCTTGTCAGCACATATGCGCCAGCCGCGCCTATTTTCATTGCCAATTCACAGCTAAGGTCGGCGTTTGCAATCCCCCTCACGCCGTCCGTACCAAACATTCTGCCCATAATATCCTCCTTACCGCAATAAAAGCACCGTTGTGCTAATATGTATAGCCATATTACGCTAAAATATTATATTACATTGCGCGTATTCAGTCAAATTGTGCTGATAAGGTAGGGTAAATAAAAAGAGCCTACCACAAAATAGGCTCTTTTAATTGCTTAATCAAATTCTCTAAAAACACTCCAGTATAGCCACCTCAGGCCATACCCGCCAAAAAGCAGACTTTACTCGATCTTGCCCGTGTTCTTCGGCAGTTCGGCCTCCAACCTCTTTTTCAACGCTTCAAGTGTTTTGACCCAGCCCGTGACCATGTCTTGATCCGGACGCGCCCAGCGCTCGGATTCCTTTATATCCTCCATGCAAAGCAACGCCTTGTCACGTACATACTGCATAAGCATGCCGTGGCTCAACTGCATATCCGCTAAGGCATACCAGAATAACGCCTGTTCTTCGGTATCACAAATCAACGCTTGAAACTCTTTAATGAGATCCATAGTTATTTCTTCGTTCGGCTCGCCGCTGTTCAACTTCTTTATATACTCGTCTCTTATAGCGCTCGTCGTGTCATTCGAATAAAGCGTAGTTCCCCACGCGCCCATAACTATTCACTGCCTTTCCGTCAGGTTTTGCAATTTGCCGTTCATGCTTTGGCAATTCTTTATGCATTAATTATATCAATTTTGCCTATAAAAGCAAGTCATATTCTATATAAATTATCGTATTCGTCTCATTTTCTTTATAGTTAAAAGTAATGCTTATGGCTGTTGCAGCATTTGCGAATACATACACCGACTCAATATATAGATATTTAGCCGAGTTTTGGCAGCTTATTGAATTCATAATATTCCGCACTAAATGACGTTGCCTTTCTTTCAGTATTCTTAACAAGTCTCTATTCGGTATTGTTAATGTTCCTTAACTTATGTACGGCTTATCACATAATAGGCAAACCATCACTTTTGCTGCAATTTGAACCCTATGCTATCCAGTATAGCACTTATGTCCTCACTGTCGTTAACATATAACTCCAATTCCCCTTCATGGATAACCGACAAGAAGAACTTACTTCCATCAGCCCTATAAAATATTGGATCTTCCGGATTCTTATGACCCTGCCCATACACCCAGTCAAATATGCTATTGGCAGATGCCTTCAGCAGGCTGCATAACTCATCACATACATGATAATACCTGATATCTAAGTCCGAACCATCGCTATTCTGCGAATAACGCATATACTCATTTCGAATATTCTGCGGTTGAGGCATACGGAACGCTTCAAGATGCTTTACGAGTTTTGTATGCCGGTTTGCTATCATTAAAGACAATGTACACCCATATTGACAGCATACATCTATCAGCTTCTCATAGTCGCTTCCGCATATGTCGTAATCGGCTTCCCCTCGCATATCCGTATCGTAAAACACATACTCTTTCATATTGAAATCATATCCAATCTCTCTTTATATTCTACAAACACTTTATACTGCTGAATAACATACCGCAAATATATAACATAAAACCCCGTACATCAGTACGGGGTTTTGGCTGCGGAACTAGGATTCGAACCTAGACAATACGAGTCAGAGTCGTAGGTGCTACCATTACACAATTCCGCTACGAACAAATGATATTATACAGATATTTTCGGATTTGTCAACCCTATTGTCGAAGATTTTTCACGAAATGAACATCTTTGTTCCGGCTCTGTCTGCACACGCAAAACAGAGCCGGAAAACAGAGTCAGCGGTCAAGGATCTTCCCGTCGATCGAGATCGTGACAACCTGCCACGGCAGGAACTTCCCGCTCGCGCGCAGCGCCTCACGCGCCGCATGCTCGAGTCCGCCGCAGCACGGCACCTCCATGCGCACGATGGTGACGCTCTGAATGTCGTTGCCCCGGATAATCTCCGTGAGCTTGTCTGTGTAATCCACCGCGTCGAGCTTGAACCCTTCGACGGCGTATTCCGAGTAGGCGGTGGTGAAGATCACCATCGGCCTTTCGACCAGCGAACGGACGAACTCCACGCCGCTCAGGTCGGGCATGTTGATATCCACGAAAATCAGGTCGATCGGATTCCCGGCTAGATATTGCTGGGCTTCGATGGCGTTGGTGAATGCTTTTTCGAGCTTCAGAAAATTGATTTTGGCGATATAACCCTGTAATTGCCGCAGTGCCAGCGGCTCATCATCTATGGCGATACATTTCAGCATGGCATGATGGGGATTATGAGTTTGACGGTATAGACGGCCGGATCGGAATCGTCGATTGAGAGCGTATAGTTGTCCTGGTAAATCAATGCCAGCCGTTTTTTGACATTTTCGAGTCCGATACCCGTAGTACCCGGCCGGGATTTTTCGTGACGGCTGTTCCTGACGACGGCCGTCACCGCGTCGTCCCGGTAGCCGATTCGGATATGGATGAACGAGGCGTGGTTATAACTTACTCCGTGCTTGAACGCGTTTTCGACGAATACGATCAGCAGCAGGGGCGGGATGGCCACTTTGTTCGGGATCGTGGCCGGATAATCCAAGCATATATCGATGCTGCTGTCGTAACGGATGCGCATCAACTCGATGTAGTTCTCGATGAATTGGATGTCCTTTTTGAGCGATATGGTTTCGCTGCCCGATTCGTAGAGAACGTACCGCATCATCTTGGACAGTTCGATGACGGCGCTTTTCGCGTATTCGGTATCTATGTCGATCAGGGCGTGGATATTGTTGAGCGTATTCATGAAGAAATGGGGGTTGATCTGGTATCGCAGATAATCCATTTCCGCTTGCAGGTTCTGACGTTTGAGCTCCTCCATTTGCTGTTCGTCGCGCAGGGAGCGATACAGCAGTTTGATACCCATGTTCAGGCCCGTCATGAAGAATCCCAGCAGGATGTTCCAATAGATCGCCAGATCGGTGAATGACGCTTTGCCGTTCAGGATGTAGGGTTCGGTGTCGTATGGAGCGTATTTTTCATAGATGGCGACCAGCGAGAAAACGGCCGTAATGGTCAGCAGATTGACGACCAGATACCATACATAACGATGTTTTCGCAGTAACAGTCTGGGAGCGATCAGGCTGTTGTGGATGATGAAGATCAGCAGATAAGGTGCGATTTTTAGCCAGGCGATCAGAATGTTCTCCAGACTGACGTGTACCTCTTCGAGCATTTTCGAGTTGAGGACCGGTACTAGGATAATCACCATCCATACCATCAGGTACAGGAGGTTTTCTCCGATCATTTGTTTGCTGCTGAATTTCATATTGGCAAAGATAGCGATAAGCCGGAGGCAAACGCAAATTTATTTGCATTTTGTCGAGGCGAAATGTTCGGTGTCAGAGATAGTGAAAGGTGAGGTCAATCGTGCAGGCTTGCACGCAAAGATTGCCGAACCGCATCCTATCTTCTACAAATACAAAGATAGTGAAAGCCGAGAAGAAAACGGGAACTTGTTCATCGTTTTCCGAGGCGCATCCTGTTTTCTGCAAAGATAGTGAAAGGTAAGGACAATCGTACGGACTATTGCGAAGATTTCCGAGGAGCCTTCGAAACAGCTTGCCGCCTGAAAAG
>OGUQ01000713.1_pt1 | contig 31295 bp, 44 predicted proteins | sample 1574701 | NCBI WGS metagenome assembly OGUQ01 (sample SAMEA2582087, study PRJEB24529) | metagenome | biome: Human gut stool | place: China | collected 2011 | reverse complement strand
GGGTTACGGAAAACTATTCCGACATCCAACAGCCGTGCGCCGTGGAGTAGGCGGATTTCGGGTCGCCTAGCATCTGCACCGTCCCGTTACGCATGACAAGCAGGCTGAAACCGCAGGACGGAAACGCGATGATGCTCTGATCGGCGAGTGGGCGGAACGCTTCTGGGATGGTCTCAACCGCCATCGCGTAGTTCTGTGTTCCACTGCCAGTGAACTTGACATTGCCGTTGATCGTGACGATGCGTCCGACCCGACACAGAGTGAGGCTGTTGTTCGTATACGGCGGCTTCCACGGCTGGGTTACGGAATCCCACAGAGCAGACCGTTTATTGAACAACCGCACTGGCGTTCCGGCTGTGATGCCGGTCAGCGGGATGCGCCAGAGGGACATGTACGCGTCCGCGGCCCCGTTAAGAATTTTCGCGGATGGTATCGTCGGATCAACGGCCGCGCCATCGCTAGGAACGCCCTTGAACACCACCAGTTCCACTTTTTCCACACCAGTTGACGTCTCGCGGTGATAATGCGCGCATATGACGTCATTGCGGTTCTTGCCGCTCGACCCGGACTGTATCGTGACGGTCTCAGGATTGGTGATATGCCAATCCAATCCCTGAATCGACGCGCACCCGGTGCCGATGACGGCCTTGTTCGCCGACTGCATGGTGCACGACATGGCGTCGCCCCATTCGAACACCATGTCGGACGCGCCGAACTTGGCCTGGTGAATAATCGCCTTGTCCTCGCTGCTGATATGTGCGGTCCCGGCCTTGCCGTCCACAAGTTCGATTGTCATGACTGTTCCTCCCTGTCGGCGTCCTTCACCCATTTCTCGAACTCCGCGTCCGCTGTGGCAGCGAAGGACTGGAACGCCTTGTAGCAGTCCCCGCAAAGCGTGTATGTGCTTGGCGGTTGGGTCGATGCCGCCGATGTGGACGTCAGATGGTTGACGTCGTACCAAGATTGCGCGTCGGCGTTCCCGGATTGCAGAAACGCCGTTCTGCCGCACCTGTCGCATGTCAGTTTCGAATAACCGGTCTGCCTTCCAATACGGAAAGCCTCCTTCTAACTTGTTCTCTGATACGTGAATGGGCCGGTCGACGGCAGTTCCACCCATGTTCCGCCGAAAGTCGCGGCAAGGTCGATGGCCGTTCCGGACATGTAGACGCTTCCGACCGGCCAGGCGATAAGGAATATCTCCGCGTCGGTCATGCTCGCACCGTTGCCGGGAGGCCCCTTCGGCCCCGGTGGACCGGGATCTCCCTTCTCGCCTTTGTCCCCTTTGCTACCGGTCAGCGTCGTGTTGCTCACGCATTTGATCGCGACGTCTGCCCCGTCGACCTCAGAGACCGTGAAATACGTCAGGGTCGTTCCGCCTCCGGTCAGTGCGAAGAATCTCTCACCGACCGTCGGTATCCTGTTGAGGCATAAAATGTCCGTTGAGAACACTGATGTTGCGTCCACATTCCATGAGCCGGAATAGGTTCGTCCGGCGGTCAGGGCTGGCAGTCCCGTCTCTCCACGCAGTCCCCGCTCGCCTGTCTCGCCACGTGGAATGCTTAGATCGAGGGTCTTGTCGCTGCCGGAGCCGGTCAATGTGGCAGACGCTGACGCGCCTGGCTCCAGTGTCGTCACGGATCCGATGGAAATGCCGGAAAGGTACGAGCCCTTGACTTGGTACTTGGAGTCCGACTGCGTTCGGAACGATTCAAGGTCGTCACTGGAGACTTCCGCACTGATGATGTTTCCGACGATGCCAATGCCCTTACCGGCGGTGTACGTTCCGCCACCAGTTACCGAACCTGACGAAGATCCCGATGACTGGTTTCCGGATGATTCGGTGTCGTCAGGCTGCCCCGCTTCGTATGTGATGTCCAGAATGCCGCCGCTGATCTTCGCTATGCGTTTAGTGACTTTCGCGGTCATGTTCAGACCGGTGTTCCGGTCGGACACGACCACGCCGTCGCCGAGCATGAGCGATTGCGCCTGGTCGGGCAAGGTCACGTCGACCTTGCCTCCCGATTGAAGCTCCTGCAGGCGCTTGCGCGTATTGTCGGACAGCGTCTGCATCTCGGCGCATGAATAATCGTAGACTTCCGCCATTTCGTCGACGCCGAACAATGTCTGTTTCTGGGAGACTTTTCCGTCCTTGTCCGCGTACCATTCGCTCACGAGCCGGTTTGCGAGCTCCTGCTGGCCCAATCCGATCAGATGGTTCACGGTCCGGTGGCTTGTCTCCGCGGTGAAATCCACCAGATCGGAATCCAGAGCCCCGTCGATGGTGCGCATCGGATGGCCAGACATGACGATGCGGTTGTCCTTGGCGGTGAAGTCCAGCCGCATGCCGCAGGATTCCAGCATCGCACTGATTCCGGTGTAGGCGTCGACGTAACGCGGATTCTGGAATTTGTATCCGGACAATGCCGGATTCTTCGTTCCGGCGCGCACCGTGAACACTTTTTCCAATCCGATTCGTTTGACCAGCGAGGAGAGAACGTCGGACAGACTGCCGGAAACGGTGAGATAATCCTGTTTCGGATCGGGTGAAAGTATTTTTCCGGCCAGCATTCCCGTCCAGCTTGTTCCGAGCCATGAGACGTCCGAGGCAGTTCCCGACACGATGCTTCTTCTGTCGGTGATGCGCCCACCGATGTCGGTGCCGTCGAGCCAGAAATACCATCCGAGTCTGCATTTTGTTCCCGGGATGGATAGTTCGAAATCGTTCTCCCCGCTTCCCGCAGCCCAATCGAGTGTCGTGTCGGTGGCGCAGCATACCGGTTTCAGGTTCTCGTCGGCTAGGATAACGTCGACCATGGTGGCACCCCCGAGCTTTCATACAAATCGAATTCGATGGTGAATCCTCCCGACCATGTCAGGATGCTCTCGCCGGATGGTATCGGTTCGAAGCAGTAGGATCCGCAGCCTTTTCCTGAGCCTCTCGCCCCGCTGCAGAAACGGTCGGCCACATCTCCGTTGCCATCGGTCACCTTGATGCTTTTCTCCAAAGACGTGCCTATGACCGTCATGTACCCGTCGGACGGCACCGTCACGTCGTCGAAGCGGTAGAGGTTCCCACCGACAGTGAACTGCGGGTTCGTAGCCTGTCCGAAGATCCTGCAGACAAACCCGCACGGCGAGGCCGTCGGATTCGATATCCGCTGAATCGTCTTGGGGCAGGCCAGATCCGCAGGCAGGTCGTACGGCATATCCAGCATGCTTCCCGAATCCGCCGTCATCGGAGTGAACCTCTGCGTCGACAGACGATGACGCCACAGCCCATCGCACAGTACAATCCTGAACGTGACGATGGCGAGCGCTGGGCTAGGTGTCGGTGATTGCACGTTGGTTCCGACGATGAATGCTTTTTGCGTCCATTCGTTGTTGATGGTGAGTGTTCCGGGTGAAAGCGACTCGACGTCCATGTCGGCCAGTGCTTGGAGTTGGTCGAGGTCGTTGGGGTTGAGTGTTGTGATGGTGATGGTGGTTTCTGTGGCTGGCCGGCTGGATCCTGTGATTCCTCGTGTTCCGAGTGTGTAGTTCCATTGTGTGGATCTGATTTCGGTGAGGTTCGGTGTCCATGTTCGTTCGCAGTAGAGGTCGACGGCGTGTCCGTCGTGGCTGCGGTACGTCAGCGCATGCATTTGCGGACCATCCTTACGAGATCGCGGTATGTGACGTTTTCTCCCCCGTCGTGTTCGGAGATGATGTTGCCGAGGTCGGCGTGCAGGCTTGTGATCGCGGCGACGACGCTGGCCGTGTCCACGGTCACTGACACGTTTTGCGTGTTGGTGGGTGTGAGGACTTCGCGTGGGATGGCGCGCCGGTTCAGCGCGTCCATGAAGTCGACGCCGTAATAGCTGGTGGCGAGCGCGTTTTCGACGTATTCGCCGCGTGCGATGCGGCCGTTGTCGAGGTAGACGCTGTCGCTGGTCGCGGTGCCTGGCGCCCATTTCGGGTCGACGTAGCCGTTGAAGGCGTAGCCTCCGTTGGCGTATCTGAATTGGTTGCCGTCGTAGAGGCCGCCGGTGGCTCCTGTCGGGATGTTGCCTTTGGCGTTTTTCGGACGGTATCCGCTGGATGAGTATGTGCCCCCTGATTCGTCGACGTAGCTTCCGTGGATTTGGAAGTATTTGTCGGCGATCTGGTAGTTGCTCAGGTTGGTGAGCACGCTCATGGCGGGTGAGCCGTCTGCGTTGACGATGAATCCTTTGTCGTTGAGTTTCCATCCTTGGGTTTGGAGGAATTTGTTCATCGCGTCGGAATTGTCGCCTTTGAGGTAGCCTGTCTTGTCGTCGATTTTGGCTCCGTTCGCGATGGCGAGGGCGATCATGTATTGGCCGCTGTCCAGGGTGAGGGTGCCGGTTTTGGGGTCGATTTTGGCGTTTGTGGCTTGGGCGATTTTCTTCATCAGGTCGGTGTTGTCTCCGCTGATGGTGACGTGTTTGCCGTCCGGCGTCTCCTTGGCTGCGAGTTTGACCTGTTCGAATTTGTCGACGGCGTCGCCGGTGACTGTGACTTCGATGGTTTTCGAGTCGGGGGTGGTCTGCAGGCTGGCGACGAGGTCGTCGACCGCGTCGCGTGTGAGTCCGTAGGCTTGTGCGGCGGCCTCGGCTTCCTCCGGTGTTTTGCCGAGGGATTGCATGAGGCTGGTGAACGCGTCGTGGGCCTTGTCGATGTTCGGGTAGATGTCGTTGAGGCTGTCTCCGTTCTGGGCTTGCGCTTTGGCGCATTTGAGCGCCGCGTCGGCGATGTCGTTCAACGCGCTCTGGTTTTTCCGTCCGGCTTCCGTGTTCAGGTCGAGGGTCTTGGCGTTCTTCCCGATGGTGTCGTTCGCGGATGCGATCTTGTCTGCGAGGTCGATTTGCGCGTCCGACGAGCTGATGGCGAACCCGTAGTAGGTCTGCATCGCGTCGATGACTTCGGAGAGCGCGCCGGCGGTGTCGCTGGCGGCGTCTTTGGTCGCTCCGAACGCTTCGGCGAGGATGTCGTCGGCGCTGGCCGCGTCTTGGGAGCTGGATGCCGACTGGTCGGCGGCGTCGGCTCCTGTCAGGAGCGCTCCGGTCTTGTCAAGGCTTGCCTGCGTGGCCTCCTTGTCGGCTTGTGCGAGGTCGGCTGCTGAGATTTCGGCGTTTTTGTAGTTGCCTTGCAGTTCCGTGAGGCTTTGGGAGATGACGCGGTATTCGTTGCCCGTGACCATGTTGCCTTGGTCGGCGAGTTTACTGCGGTATGCGTCGATCTCCTTGTAGACTTCGCTGACGGCGTTTTTCTCGCCTTTGATGGCGCTGATGAATGTGGCGTGTTTGATGCCGACCTTGTCGACGGCCTGCCACACGTTGTCGTATCCGGTTACGAGGCGTGAGAGCCAGTTGTCGGTGACTTTCGCCCCGCTGGAGTCGGCCAGCGCCTTGTCGTAGTACTGGATGGCGGATGTTCCGTCCTGCAGTGCGGTCGATAGTTGGCTTGCGCGTTCTTGGGCTTTCTGCTGTTCGGAGATTAACGTTCCCAACACCGCGGCTGCTGCCGTGATGGCGATGCCCCACGGCCCTCCCAGCAGGTCGATGACGCCGGAACCGGCTTTTTTCAGACCGTTGAGAGCGGTCTCGCCCTTGCCGATGGTGACGGTTCCGGTGGCGATGTCGCTCATGGCCGAACCCATGGACGAGCCGACCTGCATCAGTCCTTCGGCCAGCTGCGGGGCCGCCGTCCTGGCACGCTGTATCGGGTCGATGAGCATGGCGATCGCATTGCCGGCGGTGCCGGAGGTTTCCTCCAACGGCCCCAACGCCTTGTGCAATGCGATGGCGCCGCCGACCGCGGCGGTCATCGCGACCGCGCCCTGCTGGACCGGGGACGGCAGGGACGAGAATGCGTTGACGAGCGTGTCCAATCCCTGCACGAGGTTGCGGAGCACGCCCTGTGAACCCTCGCCGAGATTGATCATCAGGGTTTCGAAACTGCCTGACAGTTGTTCGATGTCGCCCTTGAGGTTGTCGTTCTTCTTCGACGCGACGTCGGCCGCGAACCCGCTGTCGGACACGGCCTTCGTCCATCCGGCGATGCCTTCGGATCCTTCCGAATACAGGACGTTCGCGGCGCGCACGGCGTCGGATCCGAAGATGATGCTCAATGCGGCGTTGCGCTGTTCCTGCGTCAGCCCGCTCAGGGAGGTCTTCAACTGGCCTGCGAAGCTTTCAAGGCCGACGAAGTTGCCGGCCGTGTCGTATGCGCTGATGCCCAGCTCGTCCATTTGAGCCTGGGCTTCCTTGGTGGGGTTGGACAGGCGTTGGAGCATCGTCTTCAACGAGGTGCCCGCGTCGGAGCCGATCATGCCGGCGTTCGCGAACGCGGACAGCGTGCCGACCGTCTCGGTCATGCTCACGCCCATGCTGTTCGCCATCAGGCCCGCCTGGTTCAGAGCGAGACCGAGGTCGTGCGCGGATCCGACGGCCTTGCCGGCGCCGGCCGCTAAAGCGTCGGCCACCTTGCCTGCGTCCGACCCTTCGAGATTGAACTGCTTGAGTGTGGTGCTCATCAGTTCGGCGGCCTCGCCGACCTGCATGCCGTCCGACGCGGCGAGGTTCAACGCTCCGGACAGGCCGCCGGAGAGGATGTCCGCGGTGGACAGGCCGGCCTTACCCAACGCGTCGATGCCCTCGGCGGCCTCGTTCGCGTTGTAGACGGTGTCGGCGCCCGCCTGGATGGCGGCGGCGCGCAGCTTCTGCATGTCGCCGTCGGACGCCTGCAGGTCGGCTTGGATGGTGCTCATGCTCTGGTCGAAGTCGGCGGCCATCTTCGTGGCTGACACGCCCAACGCCACGGCGGCCACGCCCATGCCCGCCATGATGTTCGTGGCGATCCGGCTCTTGCTGCCCGGCTTCTCCAACGCGGTGGAGAGCTTCTCCGCCTGCGTGCTCGCGGCGGCCATCTTCGTGGAATAGTTGGAAGTGTCGGCCGACAGGCGGATCATGATGTTCTCGTTCAACGCCATCGTCGGCATCTCCTTCTTCTAGTTTCTCGGTATGAGGCTCGCGGTCTGCGCGTGCGGCGCGAGCACCGTGCCGGATTCCTCGTATTTGCGCATGGCCCGTTCGCGTTGGAACGTGACCCAGCAGGTCTCCACCTGCGCTCCGGCGAACAGCCGGTCCACTTTGCCCTGGTCATGGCACAGGTCGGTGCTCAATCCGCACAGCGGGCATTCGTGGAGCCGCTCGTACAGGTCGAGGGCCCGCATCCATCCGCGTTCCGTCTCGTCCCATTCGGCGGGGTCGTCTTCCGACGGTGTCCAGCCGAGCCACCGTTTCAGGCTGATGCCGAGACGTCGCGCGCACCGCAGGTCGTTGAGCAGGGCCGGCGCGTGCTCAAGCCTGTCCGCTAGGCCAGCCGCGTCAGTTCTTTTGGGATTTCGACCACCGGGGTGTTGAGCTCCTGCACGGTCTGCATGAGCGCGTTGACCTGGCTGTCGGTCATCGAATCGATGAGCTTGGCGAACTCAGCGCCGGTGAACTCCACGTCATCGCCGTCGGCCCATTCGGCGGATTCGAGCATGAGCGGTGCGGCCTCCTTGGCGATGGCAGGAAGGTCCTTGACCACACGCCCCTGCACGGTCTTGGAGTTTTTGAGGGTGATCTGCGCCCACTGGCTGGAGTTCAGTCCGCGGAACGTGACCACGAGCGTCTTGTGTTCGACGATCTTCAGCAGCGAGTCCAGCTGTTTGCGGACGGCGTCCTGCTCCCTGCGGCGTTCGGACGCCTCCGATTCGGTAGCATCCGCCGTGGCGTCAAGTTCGAGAATCCTGTTGCCGAGGCGCACGCTTTCCGCGAGCGTCTGCATGTCGGTGATGATGCGGTGTTGTGCCGTGGGTCGTGTGATGGTGATTTCCAAGTGTTCGTCCTTGTCTGTCCGTCGGTCTGTTCGGTGTTGTCCTGTCCCGCGTCGGACTGGTCTGGCGCGGGACAAGGCGTGCATGTCGGTCATGCGACGGTGATGGTTTCCTCTTTGCTGCATGGGTCGGCGCTGAAGTTGATGGTGCTCATCTGGCGGCTGTTGATGCTGTGGGCTACGGGGATTTTGATGCCGATGGTCACGAGGTAGACGGAGATCACGTCTCCTGCCACGAATGGGGCGTCCACGGTCTTTCCTCGGCGGCGGACGATCCAGCAGCGTTTGCCGCAGGTGAGTGTGTCGACGGCTTTGTTGAAGTTGGCGGCGTCGGAGGTGTTGACGTTGTCGATGAGGTCCATGCTGCCGTCGGAGAATTTTTCCTGTCCGGGGATCTGGCCGACTGTGGCGGAGGATTCGCGGTCGTCATCGACCATGTCCTGGCTGTGGGTGAGGTGCCAGCCGGTGGCGGACAGGTAGGGGCTCAGGTCGAGGCTGGAGCCGCTGTTCAGTTCGGATGCTGTAGGTTTCAGATAGTTTTTGATGCCGGATTCCTCGACCATGATGGTTCGGAATTCGCCGTCTCCGAGATGTGCTGGGACTTTCTGCATGGTGTTTCCTTTCATTGTGTTTCCGGCCAGCCGACCCGCCACGTGAGCACGCGCATCATGTATGGCGTGCCGGTGTCCGGGTCGGTCAGGTCGCTTGGGGTGCTGCCGGTGTCCACGTCTCCGATGAGCGGAGATAGTCCCGGCATGTCGGAGAGGGCTCCGTCGAGCCTTTCCGTGAGGAGTGATGCGAGCGTGTCGACGCTTGTCTGGCTTCTGGCCACGATGCGGATGTCGAGTCTGCCGATGTGCAGGTCGGTGGATTGGCTTTCCGTGTGCGTTCGGCTGGTTTCCGTCAGTCCGATGACGACCCATGGCGGGGTTTTGCCGGCTGGCGCGATGCCATCCGTATACACGTCCCATCCGCGGATCTCGCCGACGAGCCGGAGGACGGATTCCCTGACCTTCAGGAAGTCGGTCATAGGCTTGCCCCGGCTTCCTCGACGTATCGGGCGGTGGTCTCGAACTCCTGTTCGCCGTGTTCATAGAAGCGGTGGGTGCCTCCTCCGCCATGGGCGCCTCCGAAGAACGCGATGTTGGCGAGGCCGCCTGCTGTCTTGACCGGCGCGATGTCCGCCTCGACCCTCATGCCTTCGGTTTTGATCTCGTAGACGATGGGTATTCGACGAAAGCTCGAATGGCTGCTCGACGCGAGATCCGCTTTGACCGCGGTTTTGATGTTCTGCGCGCCTTTCTTGACGGCGTTGGCCGCTTTGATCGGCGCGCGGACGCTCGCGACGGTGAGTTTTCTCGCCAGTTCGTCGAGCTCATGGGAGTCGATGCGCACTATGAGCCTCCTTCCATCGGGATCTCCTGCACGTTCCATCTTCTGGCGGTGGCGTGCGTCTTTTCGGATTGCATGTTCACGAGCCGGTATCGGCGTCCGACGAGTGCCGGGTCGGCCGATTCCACGACCATGGCCTCGCATCCTTCGCGTGGAGTCGTGGCCGTGACGGGCAGGTGGAGGTAGAGGCCCCATTCCGGGACGAACGCTCCGACTGAGCCGTCGCCGTTCACGTTGTGCTGCTGTCCGGCGATGCCGCCGGCCGTCTGCACTTTTCCCTTGCCGTCGTAGACGACTTGCTGTGACACGGTTTCGGCGCCGGTGACCGGGTCGACCGTGACCGTGCCGGGCGCGGTGACGCGTATCCGGTCGGTCATCAGGCATTCCGCGTTGACTCTGGCCTTTGCGAGAAAGGATGCGCTGATTCTCATCGGAACACTCCAATCGAACTGATGTTCGCACAGAAGCGATTGCGCAGGCTGCGTCTGGTCGCTTCCGGCAATTCGGCCGCGTCGATCTGGGTGCCATCATGCGTATATCCGACCTGCGCGTCATCAAGCCTCTCGTAGGCGATGCCGGAGTGGGCGCCGGGACCACCATCCGCGAGCTGATGTAATCCGGCGGCGACATACGAGCAGACCAGTCTGACGATGTCCTCCGGCACGGGATCCCAGCCACCTTGGAAGGTGACCGTCACAGTCGACGGGATGCCGCCAAAGGGGCTCCACGGCTCCGCCCGGTAAAGCGATGAGCCGAAGAGCCTCCAGTCTTCGATCGGCCGACCATCGACCAGTACTTTGGACACGGCTCGCACCGCCCTGCATGGCAGGTCAAGTTTCCTCGACTGTTCGCCGGGCAGGTCGACGGTCCATTCGCCCATGGTGATCGGACAGCCGGCGGCGTCGCGCACGGCGGCGGATACGGAGTCGAGCAGGCTGAGCGCGACGGTGTTGTCCGGCACGTCGATGCCGTACTTCCGCAGGTCCTGCAGTGTGGCCAAGGCGGTCATGTCAGCCTCCGATCAGACGGTCACTTGCCCTTCTTGCCGGTGTCTGCCTTATCGGCATCATCACCAGCGGTGTCGGACGTTTCGTCCACGACGGCCTGAGTGGCATCCTGCATGGAACGACCGGTGGAGGTGGAGAGGTTCAGGGTGATCTTGGTTAGGCACTCGGGGCGGATGACCTTGGCTCCGTACAGGTCGAGGCCGCGCACCATGTCGGCGAAGTCGGTCTGCATGCGCATAGCCTCGACGTTGCTGACCTGCTGTGCGAAGGTGACGGCAGCGTTGGTGCCGGCGAGAATGGACTGGGTGTCCGGGCTGGCGGACTTGTGCGGCACATTGTTGGACTTCACGACAGTGAAGCCGCGCACCTGGCCGACCACGCCGTTGAGCAGAGTATTATGGCCCGCTTCGGTGCCTTCGATGAAGCGGGAGTCCTGCAGCAGGAGCGCGTAGAAGTCGGGGCTGACGACGAGCCAGCGTCCCTCGTCAGGCACGTTCTGCACATCAAGCTTCCGTCCGGCTTCCACGACGGCGAGATACGCGTCGGCGGGGGTGCCGACGTCCACGGTCTTCGCCGGCGTGCTGACGGCAGTGTCCATGAGATTAGAGATGTAGTTCTCCACGTTCTTCATCATGTTGTAGGCGGCGGAATTGGTGAACTTTCCAGTCATGTCCGCCTTGGCCTGAGCCTTGTCGAGGTCGTTGACCTTGAAGGCGAAATAGTCGGACTGATTGATTTCAAGAACGGCTGCTTCCTTATCCGTGGCATCATCGACGGTGATCGCTTGGCCGCGCGTGTACTTGTGCACTGTCACGTCGTTGTATCCGGTGATGTGCACGGTATCGCCGGCCTCACGGATGTCGCCCTCGTAATCGCGGTTGCACAGGCTCGGGAAGACGAGCTTCGCGCGCAGGGCTTCGAGGATGGCGGCGGACCATACCTCGGGGATGAAATTGGTGATTGCCATTGCTGGCCTCCTTACTTACTGCGGCCTGCGAGCAGATCATCCAGACGGCCCTTGCGGCGCGCCTCATCGATCTGCTTCGGGGTCATGTTCTTCAGATCGTCCCTGGTAAGCTGTCCCGCCTGATGATCGCCATCGCGGACGCCCGACGGTGGGATGATTCCCGCCAGGCCAGCATTGTTCCCGCCTTGCGCGAGATACGGGTGTGCCGTGACCAGGGCGTCGATCTTCTCGCCGATCGCCTGCTGGTCGTATCCTCCCTGATCGTCCGCGGTCAGGCCGGAGAAGTCGATGAGCTTCAATGCGTCGCTTGGATTGATGAGCTTGCCGGTCGCCGCGGCGGTGACGTTCGCCTGGAGCACCTGCTTCTGCAGGCCGGCGATGGTAGCCTGCGCGGAGTCGAATTCCTTGCCGCGCTGCTCCCAGTCGGCCACCTGCTTCTCAAGGTCGTCTACTCGGTCGGCCTTCTCATAGGCGGCCTTGAGCTTCGCTTCGAGGTCGGTGTTGACCTTCTTCTGGCCGAGGAACTTGTCGTGCCAGTCGATTGGCGGCTCCTGTGCGCCCGGAGCATTGGTGTTCGGATCCTGCTGCTGTCCATCTGACATGATGCTTTTCCTTTCATTCGGTGTATATCTCGCCGTTGCTGGCAAGCCATCGGCGATACGAGTTCTCGGCCTTGGCCAGCACGTCCGGCGTTACCGGGCTGCTGGGCTGATACGGGTTGCGGCCATCCAATGCGGCCTCATAGCGGAGTCGCGCGTTCTCGAGGCGCTTCTGCGCCGCGGTCAGCTCCTCATGCCGGCCCTGACGCCATTCGTTGTTGTGGAGCCACTGCCGGCTGCGGAGTTCCGGCACCCGTTCACGCCATTTGTCGGGCAGGATGTAGCCCTCGCGCTTCAAAAGTTCAATGGTCTGCTCGCGAGGGAGGTTGAAGCTGTAGATGCCTTCCGGCGTGAGCCTGCGCCTCTGGCGTTGGCCGTATTCGTATTTGCGGATCATGCGGCTCCACCCGTAGCGGCTGGTGCCTTCGGACGTGGTCATGCGGATGTCGCCGCGTCCGACCGGCCGCATGCCTCGGTGTGCGTTGACGACCTGGTATATGTCGGCGCCGTCTCTGATGGCCTGCGCGTCGGCTTGTCCGAAGAGCTCGTCCTGCTCCGCCTCGCTCATACGGTTGAAGCGGTCCATCGGCGATGTGATCCAGCCTTGTTTCTCGGCCTTGTCCTTGCCTTTGCATGGTATGGTGCGGCCGTGGCATTTCGGATGGCGCAGGAAGTCGTTGTTGTGCCGGAAGTATTTTCCGGCGAGGATGGCGCATCGTGGGCAGCAGTCGGGTGATTCGACGCGCACGTAGCCGACGCCGGAACGCTGGGTGATGCTGACGCCCATCGCGCTGATTGACGTGTCCTCGATGGCCTGCATGGCCATCTGGCGAAGCGTAGCACGACCTGCCATCATGGCATCGGATTCACCCATGCCTGACTTGATGGCCGACAAAGTGCGCGTCACCGGGATATCGAAATATGATTCGAGGTCGATGCCGCTCGGTGCGAAACCCGTCCCGAAGGCGAGGGGATTCGCAATGCCGTCAGGGCGCACGTAGTCGCCCTGTTCGGCGAGCATCAACGTGGACGAGTCCATCGCGTCGCTCGCGGCGCGGGTCTGCAGTGTGGCGAAGAGCGTTAGGAAATCGGCGTTTGTCCGATTCCAGCTGTCACGCACCCGTCGCGGATCCACGCCCTTCCATGTTTTGTCCGCCGCCTTCACGGCCAGCAGGCAGAGTCGGGCCAGTGTGTTGCGGCTGTCCGACAGGCTCTCCAGCGTCACCGTCATCAGATGCACCTCCGACCTGCAGGCTTCGTGCTATCTCAGCCATCTCCGGATCGTGATTCTCGTCGTCCACCATGCGCATGATGCGTTTGATGTCCTCCGGACTCTGGCCCATCTGCTCTGCTATCCACTGCAGGGGGTAGCCGAGCTTCTTATATTTGAGCATCGCGTCGGCCATCAAGGCCTCGGACCGGTATTGCGGTGTAGCGAACACGACTTTTGAATCCTCGAGGATGCGGGCGGATTCCTCGTCGTCCTCGAGCGTCATGGCCATCTCGCACAATTCGCGCACCGGCTGACGCATGAAGCTGATACGCTCCAAGGTCTTCGACACGAGTCAGGCTTCCGCGACCTCGTAGCCGGTGGCCGGCACCTCGGCGTTCGTCAGCAGATAATGGCCAGGAGTGCGGGTCTCTGCCGCGATGTGCTCGACGGCTTTTTGGATGATCGGCAGGAACGCCTGCAGGTTGCTGGCGGTCCATTCGCCGATCGACACGTTGTCGCCGGTGATCTGCATGATGCGCTCCATGACCTGCTTGTCGAGATTCACGGGACGCTCGCCGACCTGCTCGCCGGTTGCCTTGTCGAACACCGGCTCGGACAGCGAATCGCCGCCGAGAATGACCCTGGCGGGCATGGACGCGAAATCCAAAGCATTCAAGGTGTATGCCCAGCAGACGTTGACGGCGTCCTGCATCGATTCGACCTGCTCCACATCGCTGATAGGCAGGTCATCCAGGAGCATCTGATTGCGGAATTCGACCAATGGCACGCGTCCGAGCGGGTTCGCGCGCGCCGAATCCGGAACGAACCGCCAACCCTCAACGCCCGGTGGAAGACGATTCCTCTCATCGTCGCCGCCTGCACGCACACGAACCACGTCGAACACCATGTCCGGCAGCAGCAAAGTGCCGAATTCATGCTCCTCGTCGTATCTGACCAGGAGTCCTGCGTCGACCTCTCCGGTGAGCGGGTCGTAGTGTACGGCCGCGCTGTCCGGGTGTTCGAAGCTGATGCGCGCTCTGCCGTCCGGCATCGACGTGACCAAGCCGAAAGCGCGTCCGGTCGTGGTCATCATCAGCGCGCTCTCCTGCAGCTTGCGGTCGCAGTCGTTCCGTTCCCACACGCGCATCACATGCGAGTCCAATTCGTGATCGTCATATGGGATGAAGCCCTTGAAGTGGATGCGTTCGACAGGCGCCTGCGCCACAGGCAGACACCAGTTGTCGGCGAAGCCGGAAAACCTATCCGCCATGTAGCGTTTGAATTCGTCGGATGCGAATTTCAGGGTGCCGCGCTTGCCGCGCACGTAATCCGTGTGCTTCCTGATGTCCGGCCGACGGTTCTCGATCTTCAGGGCGAGCAGGTTCGCCATGCGATTCACGTCATCGGCGGTACGAATCATTAGAACCCCCTAGTAGTAGAACCAGTCAGCAGGTACGCCTTGCGTTTCCTGCCCCAACCGGCGGCGCGTGCATCACATGCCGCCTCATGCGCCAGCACGCACGTCACCGCCGCATCGATTTTCCGCGTCTGCTTCGGCTTGCCCAACCCGTAGCGTTCGCCGGATTTGGCGAAGCGTCTTGCGTTGCGCATGTGCGTGATGGTGATCGGACACCCGTCCTGTGTGATCGCGTGATGCTGCAGGTCGGATTCGAAGCGTTTCAATGCCTCCCATACGGCGGTGATGCGGCTGGAGCCGCTCATCGCCCAGGGAATGAACTTCTTTGGGCCGTATCTCGTGTCCCACGCCTCGATCTGCGATTCCCACGACACCTCGTCGCGGAAACCGGGGTCGCAGTAGGCGCGGATAACCTTGTATCGGTCGTTGAGCTCGTCCATGGCGGCATTGACCTCGCTGCGCGGGATGCGTCCGCCCCACGTCTTCGGATTCCAGATCGTCGGACGGCGATCCTCGCCGTACCGTGGCGTGAAGATGAAACCCTCGCGCGTCTCGGCCTTGATGCATGTCCAGTCGTCGTTCTCGGAGCCGTCGAAGCCAAGACACACTTCGGTGCCTTTTGGCGGGTTCTCAAGCCAAAGCTCATGTTCCTGCATAGCAGCTCTCCCAGAGTCCATCCTCGAGCCATGCTCCACCACCCTGCACCATTCGGTTGCCGAAGAAGCGTTCCGCCTGTGCGGGATCCTTCTCCATGAGCGCCTCGGCCTCCGCTTCGACGGAATCCAAAGGCACCCACGGGCTTCCGGCGTAGACCCATTCGAGGATCTTGCGGCGTTCGCGCCGGTTGTTGAAGCTGTATGGCGTGCCGTCCTTGTGCCGCAGGTCCGGGTTCAAATCGGGGTTGCGGTAGAAGATCCACACGTCCTTACTGCCCAATTCGAACTGCTGTTGGGCGTAACTGTTTTCCCCCGGGTCGTAGGCGTTGGTCCAGAAGTGCGTCCTGCCGCCCATGCCTGCGGCGCCGCGGCGTTGGGTGTCGGCCACGTCGAGCATGCCATTCGATTTGGTGTACAGGCCGGCCTCGTCCTGTTCCGCATCAGAAATCGGATTACCCAAACGGCTGGTTGCCGAGGCGGTCACCACATCGATGCGGTCGAGATCGAGATCATCGTCGTCAAGGTTGATTCCGGGGCGAAGGATGCGAATGAACCCCTCGCGCACCTTGAGCAGCTGTTTCAGCGGACCAAGCCTGATCATGGCGACCAATGGACGGTAGGCGTTGCGCACCTGGTCCTCGGAGTTCGCGGTCAGCTGTATCAGCGGCGATGGATGGCGCATGCCCTTCGGCTCGCCCGGATTGTAATGGTAGACCCATCCGCAAGGGCAGCCGTTGTCGGAGCAGCGGTACACGTCGCCGGGCTTCGCCCAACCGGCGAACACGACCGGACCGCAGGCTTCGAGGATGGCGCATGAGGCCTCGGTCGGCCCCTTGCCTGTCTTCTGCGGGCCAATGCAGCCGGTCAGACGATATTGGAAGGCTTGGTTGAGAACCAGTGGATTGTCCACCGTGACCTCTTCGGGCGGGATGAATTCCGCGTCCTCGCGCACCCTCCAGCGGTGTGCGGCGTACCAGAACTGCCAATCTGACCAGCAGAAGGGCTTGCCGCGGAGAATACCGTCCGGCTGGCGCACGTGACGCCGAACCCACGCATCCTGCAGGTCTGCGAGCGTCGGGAAGTCGATGATCCAGTCGTCGGCCATGTCACGCCCTCAGGCGTCGTGGGAACTGGACGATCTTGGTGTCCATGCCGCTCTCGGACGCCTCCGCGTCCGTGGCGGGCACCTCATGGGCGGCCATGTCGACGTTGTCCTCGGAGATCTTCCAGCCGAGCGCCTGTAATCCAGCCTCGGACAGGCCTATCCGGTCCTCGAGCCTGATCTTCACGGCCACGTCGGCCGCCTTGGCCGACGGGCTCTCGCACACCACGCATTCGCGGACATACGAGGCGATCTGGTAATGCAGATACTTCAGCTGCGGCTGTTTCCACGCGCGCGCCTGCGGCAGACGCCACAACTGCCTCCACAGTTCGGCCTCCCGGTCATTCCACGATTCCGAACCGGCCCTGTCCTCGATCCATTCCTGCGAGTCCTTGTCGAAATAGCGGATCACGTAAGGCGGCAGCGGAAACTTCGGCGGCCGGCCCTTGTATTCCGTGTTCGGCAGACTGCGCAGCGTGTATCCCCTGCGTTCGCTCGCACCGCTCGACGGATCCGGCATCGGACCGGATCTGACGCGTTTTCCTCCTCTTGGCATGGCTCCTCCATCGTCGGACGGCCTCGCGCCGTTCCTTCGCTGTCGGCGGCCGGGCCTTTCGCCCGCCCCCCTCTGAAACTTTTGAACCCTCCGCACCTCGGAGACAGCTCTCCGGCGGTTCTGTTACCCAAACTTTTAGGGGGTATCCCCGTGGGTGTTTTGATGGTTTGCTTCCGTTTGTTTTGCAACGGTTTTTTGTTTGACTCGCTTGCTGCTGCGATGAGTCGCGAATCGAATCGAGAAGACTTGGTCGCTTTCGTCTTTCGTGTCGTTCGACGTGAGCGGCTGGCGTCGTCGGCTTGGCTTCGATGGAATGTTTTGTTTTGGTGCCGAAGCCTGTGTGTGTCAGCTGAGGTTTTGTCTGTTGTTGAAGCCCGAAGGTTTCGTCCTCGCGGTCTTGCTGTCGTGGCAGCGCTTGCACAGGCCGCGCATGCGTTGCGGGTCGTTGGGGTCCAGGCCTGCTTCGACGAGCTCGATGCGTTCAATCGGCCAATGGTCGGCTATGGTGCTGGGGGCACCGCATAGGCCATGGTGCCTTCCGCATCCGTCCGGCCCGTCGCCGGGACAGACGCACCGCGGGTCCCTTGCCAGCACGCGGGCGCGTGCGAGGCGATGCGCTTTCGACGTGTATGGATTGCGGCCTCGTGTCCGGCGCTTGTCTTTGGCTTTCCTACATTCGTCGCACAGCGAGCCGGAGGAGACCAGGTGTGGGCAACCGGAGGTGGAGCATACCTTGTACATCATCCCCCCACATCATCACGTAAACGCGGGATTGGCCTGCCCGCCACTGTTGGTGTATGCCCACTCTGACGTGAGTGGGCGGAGCGTGTCCGATATGCCGTTCGGACAGGACGGTGTTACGTAGCCCAAGGAGTTAGGAGAATCCAAGGTGGATACGAAAAGGGTTCAAACCGCATGTCCTCGGTTTGAACCCTCTAATCCACTGACAATCGTGCCTTGCACTTCGAAAAATGTCAAATCACGCCACGCCGCACGACCTGTCCATGCACGTCAGAGAGCCTGTACAACGGCTGCCCCTTCGCGTTTTTGCCGACCGGCTGGAGCCTGCCGCGCTTGCGCCACGAGTAGATCGTGTTCACACTGCACTGGAATCCGCATTCGCGCAGGAGTTCGGCGCATTCCCCTGCCGTGAACGCCTTGCCGGATGCGATGCACTCCTTCAGGAAGCCGAGCCGCACGTCCACCACGCGGTAAGTGCCGCCGCATACGGGACAGGTGACCTCGACCGCGTCGATGGGCACCGACAGTTCGACACCGCACAATGGGTTCGGGCATCTGCCGATGCCGTGCTTGGAAGGCGGCACGTCGATGATGGACAAGGTCGTGCGCGCCAATGATTCCCAGTCATGCCAGATGATGTCGATGTCCGGAAGCCGGTTCAACCGTGGACATGCGGCGCAGACGCTCAAACATTCCAGCAGGGACGGATGGATCCGGCCGTTCGCCCATGGCATCGCCGATGGCGCGTACAGTCTGCGCCACAATGAGACCGCCATGTCCCCGACCTCCTGCATGTGGTCGAGCACCGGCAATCGGATCGGCGTCGGCGCGACTGGAAGGTTGACGCGTCCAGACTGGCGGCCTCCGTAATGCGCGGTCGAATCCAGGAACTCATGCAGCGAATCCAACCACGCCGGATATTCCCGCAGCCAGCCACGCATCAGTCCATCGCATTTCGCGCACATGGTGTCGCCGACAGCACATCCACCGCCGCAGACGAGGCACACACCGGCGAGCGCTGGCTTGTTTTGGCTGGTTTGTGCTGGCTGTGGCTTTGGTGTTGGTTGGAATTCGTTGTTTCGTTCGTCCATTTGTTCGATTCCCTCCGGCGTGGTAGTCTTCTGGTGGTGATGCCAGGAGCCCGGCCGGAAGGTCGGGTTTCTTGTTTATTCGCGGTGTTGTATGATGGCTTGGATTTCGGGCTTCGGTATTTGTGGCACCAGTGGCGCGATTTCGTCGGTTGAGTATCCGGCTTGGTGCCATTTCATGATCATGTCCACGAGGATTTTCTTCGTTTTCACTGGTTCATCGTTCCTTTGCTTTTCTTTTGTGTTTGTCGGTTTCCGTGTTCCATGCGCGGATCCGTTCGGCCGCGCCACTCATTGGAGCCCCTGACGGCCGTGTCGATGCGCTGCCTGACAAGACTGATGCGCTCGATGTTGGCGCGCCTGCGGAGGATGAGAGCGTATTCGTCCATGACGTCGAGCTGCCTGCTCAGCAGAGTGATCGGACAGGTAGGCTCGAAGTCAAGCGTGCCATCCGCATACCGCTGCAGCATGTCCCTGAGCCTGCCGGCACGAGCGGTCAACTCACGGTATTCGACGCGCATCCGCTCCTCATAATCGGATCCGTCGGCGCTCGCGGCCTGTGTCCGGTCGGCGGTGGCGAGCACTTCGATGGCTTGGCGCAGGTATCCGTCGCGGATCCAGTCGGCCGCATGCTCCCATTCGTCGTGGATGTGTTTCGGATCGTCCTTGCGGAGTGCAAATTTGAGTCCGAACAGGCGTTCGGCGACGGCTTCGGTGCGCGCGTCGATCGGCGGCAGTGGCGGTTCGAGTGTTTCCTCGCTCATTTCGATTCCTTTCTCTGTTGATTGTGCATGGTCTTCCGGGTCTTGTGTCGCAGCAGCCACACCACCCATCCGGGCGGTTCGGTCCAGATGGTCAGATGCGAGGACGCGGCGTACAGCTTCCACCACCTGCCGCAGATGACGCAATGCTCTATCCTGCGCAGGCTGACCTCGTATTGCGCCGGACCGATGCCATTGCTCGCGCAAATGAATATCCCGACCGCGCTCCGGCACGTATGCGGCGAGCGCTTCCGTATTCTGCAGCTTCAGCGTGTACACGTCTCCGCTTGCCGCGTACATAACCGGCACTACCTTAAATTTCCTGCTCACCGCTCCGTCTCCTTCTGCTCGTCCAACCACTTCTCAAAAAGCCGGTAAATGTCCAGCGGGATGGTTTTGACCGGCTGGAATTTGAGACGCCACATGCAGTCGGCGCACACCTCGGTGAATGTCTTCGCCTGGCCGCCATAGATGAGGCCTATGGAATAGACGGGACTTGAACACCACTGGCCGCACAAATCGCAGGTGTGCATATCCTGCGTGACCAATTCGTCACGCTGCGGCAGGAACGGATTTCCCGCACCCCTTTCATCCACGGCTGCGGCGAGCGCCTTCCTGATCTCGTCCCTGGCGTAGAGGAAGGCGTTGTGTCGGGTCTGGGCGTAGCCGCCGAAGGGGGTATTGCCGTCCCTTGTCGCGGCGCGGACGGCTTCGAGTTCCTGGTCGATGAGTTTGTTGAGCACGCCGATGGCGATGTCTGCTTCACTGTCTTTCATTGTTGTTCCTTTTCCTTGTCGTGTTCCGCCGACCATCTGAGCAGGGCGTTGACGGCGATTTCGCACGCCTGCCGTTCCTCGTCGTCCTCTGGTGCGATACATACGGCGCCGCATTGCGACCAGATTTTCACTGTGGCTCCTTGTCTGCACCGCTCACATGGCTCCAGTCGCATGACAGGCCGCCCCGCCTGTAGCCCGAGTAGACGACGCAGTCCACTTTCCTCGTGTCGGACAGTGTGACGATGCATTCCTTGATGCCGTAGCTGGACATTTTGGAGCATGTGGTGCCGGTGGCGGCGATGGCGTGGGCCGGGGTCGACGTCTTGGATGCATTGCCGCATCCCGCGAGCGCGGTGCAGAGGGTGAGGGTGATGGCGGTGAGTGTGGCGCAGATGGTGTTTCTCATTGGTTTCATTCCTTTCCGTAGATGGCGAGGCTTCGTATGCCGGCGCTCATGCTGTTGGAACATGTGTTCGGATCGTGGGAGATGATGTCGTTTCCGATGCCCTGGAAGCGGAGGCTGGCGGCGCCGTCCGGATGTCGGATGAGTTCGAGCCGGCCGTCGATGATGACGTCCTGGTCGGTTCGGGCGATGCAGCGGCGGCCGATCAGGATGGCCGGATCGGCCGACCGCCATTTATGCAGCGGCACGTTGACGCTCACCGCGGCTCCTCGCCTTCGTTTTCGCCCCTGGCGTCCTTTCCGGCCGCCTCGTAGCCTTCGTCGTACACGTCGTCGAGCAACGTCTGGAACTCGGGAGAGGCGAAGAACGTTCTGATGGCGTCCTTGGCCACGCGCCTCCATGGCTCTTTGCCCTCCATGGGCATCTCGTTCCATGGGCGTGGATGGCGGGCCCCGTTGCTGTACCAGCGCAGGTAGATGGCCTCGGCCACCTTGTTCTGCGTCTCCAGACCGATCGGAATGGTCTCCTGGTCTGCCATGATGGCTCCTTTCAGTATGTTTCCGGCGGTTCCGGCGCGGTGCGGTCAGCAATGATGTAGGCGGCGAGCGCGACGCATAGGGTGAGGATGATGAGCATGGCGTGCAGGGCGAGCCATTGGATGGGGATCCAGTGGTGGAGGCCGATGCCGATGACCGGCCGGATGATGGCGTGCGGCACGAGCAGCAGCGCGGTGAGGGCGAACAGCGCGGCGAACCAGTCGCCGACGCGGTTGGAGATGCGGTTGATGGTCTGTTTCATTCCGAGGTTCCTTTCATAGTTGGTTTGGTACGGTTCATGGCCTGTTGGCCATCCAGCCGATCAGGATGGCGGCGCACAGGAGGATCACTGCTGCGATGCTCATCACCACTTCCCTTTCAGGAGTTCGCGGTACCTCCTGTAGTCGTTGATGTCGCGTTGGATGCAGTCGCGTACTCTGTGTGGGCTTTGGTGGTCCTTGTATAGGTCTTCCGGGCATTGCAGGAATGTGAGGTAGCGGCGGAGTGCGGTCAAGTCGAACTTTCGATAGCTCAGCCATGCGCTTGGCCGCAGGTTCAGCCGTGCCAGAAAAGCCATGTCGAAGTCCACGTTTGTTCCCGCCGGGATGAGCGTGAACCGCTGCGAGAGCGAGTCAAGATATTCCTCGACCGCGTTGGCCACGGCGCCGATGCTGTCATTGCGAAACGAACTGTTCAGCAGCTCGAACAGGAGTCCGTTGTCGGTGTGCATCGAGAACGCCACAGGACTCATATCCAGCAGGTCCAGGCTGGCCGGACGGATGATGCGCGTCAACGATCCGAACGATTGTTCACCCAACACGTCGGTGCATTCCATGCCGACTTCCAACGGGAGGGACGACGCCCTATCGATGCCGGTTGTCTCGAAGTCCAACCACAGGAGCGCGTCGGGCTTGTCCGCTTCTTCGTTCATTATCGGTTTCCTTTCGTCTGGAGGAGAATGATTTCGGTCTGCGTGAGCGGGGTCGCGGTCCCGTCCTTGTTCAACCGCAGCCACCGGCCCTCCCAGTCGAACACCGGCACATCACGCGGATCCGCGCCGAACGGCACGATCAACCCCAGCCGCTCCGCCTCGGCCACATGCTGGTGGACCCACCCATGGCAGCCGGTCGTGCCCGAACCGCACAGCTCGACGATGTTGGCCGGACTGTGCCTCACATCCGGATCCGCCGCCCGCCGCAACTGACGGTGATGGCCACTGCGCCCAGGCCAGCATGACGGGTCATGGATGTTCGTCCCGCAACGCAGGCAATGCCAACCCTGCCGCTCCAAGGCGGCACGCTTCGAATCATCGAACTCACTCACAACGCACCCCCTCCTGCATCAGACCGTCGACCAGCACCAAACACGCAGTGCAGTCGGCCCTCAGCCCCGCCGCCATCGCCACGATGCCATCATCCGCCCTGCCACCGGCGAGCGCTCGCAGTTCGATTGTGCTGGCGGTCTGGGCGGTGTCGGTGAGGAGTTGGGCGAGTCTTTCGAGTTGTTTCATGGTCATTGGTTGTTCTCCTCGTTTTCGTCGGAGTCGGCTTCGCTGATGGCGGCGATGAGCTGGTCGAGGTGTCTGGTTTCGTCGTCGGTGGGCGTGTAGCCGAGGTCTTGGAGGATCTGGTAGTAGCCGGGGATGCGTCTGCTGGTGTCGTTGACGGTGGTCCAGTCGGTCGGGTCGATGAACCATTCGATGCGTGCGGCGAGGATTTGCACCGCCCAGACCGCCCAGTCGGGTTCGTCGAGGTGGTAGCGGAGTTCGGCGAACGCCCGTTCCGGTTCGATGCCGCTGATGGTGGTGAATTGTTCGCCACCGCATGCGGCGTCGTTCCATGTGCTCAGCGCCAGCGTGTAGCCCTGCGGGTCCGGGTCGATGATCTGCAGGAGTCCGAGCCGGGCCGTGGTTTCGACGAGCTGGGCGCGTTTGACGCCGTGGAGGTTGGCGTGGAGCCATGCCATGCGCTTGTCTGCGGATGCGGCGGCGTATTCCTCGAGCGCGTGCCGGCGGGCGTCGCGTTCGGCCTGTTCGGCGGCGCGTCGGGCTTCCTTTTCGGCGTCGGCGGTCTTGTCGCGGCGGGTCCAGAGGTAGACCTGCTCCGTGTGGATGGATACGGCTGCGGGGTTCTGTTCGCGGATCTTCTCGATGGCTTCTTCGGGGGTGCCGGTGGACGGGTACATGCAGCCGGCGTATCGCCATTCCGGGTCGCTGTAGGGCTTTTCGGGGTCGGGGATGAGGTTGATGCCGTTGTCGGGCTCCACGAGGAGCGCGGCGACCGATTCGATCCATTGCCGGTCGCGGTCGTCGCGTTCGATGTTGCGGAGGATGTAGTCGAAGTTCGAGGTGCCGGCCGCCTGCGCGAGCTTCTTCTGCCTGTCCGGCTGGCCGTCATATCGCGCTATGGCCACGAGCTGGCAGATGGAGATCTGGCCGAAATCGTCGCGGGATGCTCTGACCTCGTTGTCGATGCTGGCGGCCTTGGCGCGGTCACGCACGTAGTCGCCGCTTCGGCCGAGCCGGTGGGCGACGCTGGCGGTGGTGGCTCCGAGGTCGAGCATGCCCTGGATGGCGTCGGCCTCCTCCAACACGGTGAGCTGTTCGCGCTGGCAGTTCTCTGTGACCATGGCCTCCAACTGCTGCAATGGGTCGAGGTCAAGCACGAAGCATGGGACGGCTCCGGTTCCGGCCTGCTTGCAGGCCGCAAGGCGACGGTGGCCGGCGATGACGCGGTAGCGGCTGCCGTTGGGCACGACGCTGAGGGGCGTGAGGAGGCCGTTGGCTTTGATGCTGGCGGCGAGGTCGGTCACGTCGCCGATGTTTTTGCGTGGATTGTCCGGGTGCGGGTCGATCAGGCTCGTGTTGATGAGCTTGATTTCGCTGCTTTGGTAGTTGCTCATTGCTTCTCCTTGCTGGTTTCTTGGTTGTTGAGTTCTTCGGCGCACGCCTGGCATGCCTTCCACCATTCGCTTGGGTTGCCGTTGCGGAGGCTTCCGGTGTGGTCGTATTCGTCCTCATGCGGATCCATGAGCTGGTGGACGTGTTCGCAGTTCCAGGTGTGCTTGTGGATTGGCGGCGGCGAGATTGGCTCGGGTGCCCAGGTTTCCCATTGGTCGCGGAGCCATGTGTTGAGCCGTGGGATGTGGCCGGTGCGGATTTGACCGTCGTTGACGGCTCGCTTGTAGCGGCGGAGCGCGGCTTGGAGTCGGGCGAGTTCGACGGGGTTTCCGGCGATGGCCGCGTACAGGTTTCGCGCTTCGGCTTCGGTCTTGCGGCCTTTCGCGCCGACGGATCCGGGATAGGCTTCGGCGAAATGGTCGAAGCCGGATTCCGGCGTGGCAGGCTGCTTCGGTTTGCCGGCGGGAGGGGTCGGAGAGGGTATATCGGTATCGGTATCGGTTTTATGCCATGTTTTTGCTTGGCTGTCCTCTAGCAAGTTGCTAGCAGGTTTGCTACCTGTCTCGCTACCGTTTTGCTCTCCGTTTGCTTGGCTGTCTTCTGGCAAGTCGCCGGATGTTTGCTTGGCTTTCTGGTTGGCCGCCTTACGGCGTCCTCCCTTGCTTCCCGCCTTGCGGCGCGCCTCGCGCTGCTCTTCGGTCAGCGTCTTCGGCTCCCTGCATATGCCTTCCGCGTAGACCGGACGCCATCCGCCGTCGTGCTCCTCCATGAGGCCTGAGTCGATGAGCTGCTGGAGCTGTTTCATGGTGCCGCCGGCGTCCTTGAGGTCGAGCTTGTCGAAGTGGCCGGGGTACGCGGTGGGGTCCTTGGCCTGCATCGAGACGCCTTTGGAGTGGATGACGCACAGCTTGACCCACAGTCCCACGGTGGCGAGCGGCAGGCGGCGGATGCGCCTGTCGTCGGCCATCTGGTCGTCGATGATGAACCACATATCTCTCTTGCTCCTTCCGTGGTTCAGTCGATCTCGCCGGTGTCCGGATCGACGGTCGCCTCCACGTCGCCGTCGTCCATGTCGAGGCTGCGGCGCAGGTCGTCGATGAGGATCATCTGCCGTGACGTGGCTGGCTTCGCGCACATGTTCTCCATGGCCAGTCCCGCGTCGAGAATGCGCTGCGCGAGGTCTGCGCAGTCGTACACGGCTTCGGTGATGGCGTGGATGCCGCCCCACTTGTCGATGTGCTCCTTCTTGGTGCGGGTGTCCATGACGGTGCGGCATGCCTTGAGCACGACGGCCGCGGCCTTGGTGACCTGCTGGGTCTTGCCGATGAGGTCGATGAGCGTGTCGGGCGTGGCCTCCTGCGGGATGAGCGCCTGTTGTTCGCTGGCTTTCATTGCTGCTCCTTAGAAATCCGGTTCCGGATCGGGTTTGCCGAAACCTCCGAATGATGACCGGTCGTCCGCAGGCGCGCCCCACGGATCATCGGCAGGTGCGGCCGGTTGCGTGGACTGGGCCGGCTGTTGGCTCCAGCCGCCCGCTCCGGTGTTGACGGTCGGCGTTTGCGCGGCGGGATTGCCGTAGACGGGACCTTGCGGCCGTCGGTCGATGCGGGCGACCTGCGCCGTGGCGTATCTCAGGCTTGGCCCGATTTCGTCCACTTGCAGCTCCACGACGGTTCTGTTGGTGCCGTCCTGCGCCTGATACGAGTGCTGTCGGAGCCTGCCTTGGGCGATGACGCGCATGCCTTTGGCCAGTGACTGCGCGCAATGCTGGGCGAGGTCGTTCCAGGCGGAGCAGCGCATGAACAGCGCCGCCCCATCCTCGTACTGGCCGGTCTGCTTGTTATAGACGCGCGCGGTGTTTGCGACGGTGAAGCTGGCGACCTGCGCGCCCTGGCCGGTGGTTCTCAGTTCCGGATCCGCGGTGAGGTTGCCGACGATGGTGATGACGGTCTCGCCGATGGCCATGTCACTCCCCTCTCACGTATCCGGCCGGTTCCGGGCCGAGCTGGCTGGGATCCTTGGCCTTCCACGCGCATTTCGCGCGCAGGCATCCGGCCTCGCGGTCGATGACGACCTCGCCGAAGCGCGCCGGCGCGACCATGGTGAGGTCCCAGCCCCGATCGCGATTGAGCGTGGATATGGTTTCATACAGTTCGCCGATCAGTTCGGCGGCCGTCATGCCGACGCTGGCCGGGGTGAGTGGCCACTCGAACCACTTCTCGCCTTCCGGCCTGCTTGGTGTTTTGCTTGGCAACGTTTGCCTCCTTTGGATTGATGTCGTGCCGGGACGCGGATTCGAACCGCGCATCCATCCGCCGACGTGACCTCAACACGCCGATCCATGGCGCCCGCATCCTGTCGCGGGCCCCGGCGAAGGCCGGACGGGAGGAGAAGAGAGAAGATGACCCGTCCGGCTGGTTTTAACGTCTTTTCCTTGACGCGTGGGCGGTTCCGGCATGGCCGCGCATGACGAACCACGTCCATGCCGCAATGTGTGAGGAACCGTCCAAGTCCTTCACTGCCGTTGCTCGTCCAGCCAGCGCGCGAAGCGGGGGTCGGAGCACAGGCGGCGCATGATGATGGCCGTCGGGATGAGCACCGCGAACGGCGCGGCGATGAGATGTTCGATGGGGTGCGTGCAGGCCGGCGTGCAATACAGCACCCACATGGCCAGTAGCCACACCGCGAAGATTAGCTGGCGCAGGATGATGCGGGCAAGGGCCTTCATCACATCAGCTCCTTGTTGATCGTGTCGATGATGAGGTCCACGAGATCGGTGACGTCGAGGTCGACGTATCCGACGATGTGGCCGAGCGGACGCCGTGCTTCGATTTCGTCCCATAAGTCGCCATAGGCCGGCATGATGGCGTCGCCATGGTCGTCGAATTCGTCGAACACGGCCCTCACGCACGCCTTGCGAATGTCGTTCATGCAATGCTCCTTGTGCAATTCGTCTCGCCTTCCTCAAGCCATTCGGCCACGGCCGTTTCCGGATAAAGGATCATCCGCCCGTGCTTCACGAACCGAGGACCCTGTCCACGGAAACGCAACTGGGCCAGATACCCCTGCCGCGTCCGAATCTCCTCCGGCGTCTCGGCCCCGAAAAGCCTCGCCACCTGCGTGGTGGTCATCATCTGCTGCAAGACCATCACGCACCCGCTTCCAACGACGGCTGAGCGCGACCCCAGTACCGGTCGATGAAATAGCGCTGCCCCTTGCCCGTGACCTTCGGAGTGCGACTGACCGTGGTGTGCCCATCCGCATGGGTGACGGTGGTCTCCTTGATGCGGAACAGGCCGAGGTCCATCGCACGCTGTGTCGGCACGTTGCGATTCGAACCGGACTTGCCGAGATACCAGTCAGCCTGAAGAAGACGGAACAGTCTGTTCTGGCCGATGTCCATCCCGTTCTGCCGGAGCATCTTCGCGAGCTCGCCGACCAGGCATGGCCCTCCGTCCGCTTCAATGGCACGGCATTTCCAAATGAGACGCTTGAAATCGCCCACGCTTCCCGGCTCTTTCGGAATGCTCTTGTTCATCCCCGTGCAGCAGTTGCCGAAGTCGACCCGTTCGAGAGGTTCGCCAGGAACCCATTCGCGAACATCAGATCTCTTCATCTTCCTCATTTCGGATTCTCCTTTCGACTCATGCGTCGGCGAGCGCCGACTGCTCTTGAATCTTTTCGTTGATGAGCTGCAGTGGATCAATCTCACTCTCGGAGACCGAGGCAAACCACATGCTCAACGTCATGTCCTCCGCATCAAGAGCCCTGCTGACAGTTGTCCGATTTCGATTGCAGCGGGCGGCAATATCAGTCATCTGTGTTTTGCTAATCAAAACGTCATTCCTGGTCTGTCTAACAACCACTTTTGCAAGCTTGATGCAGTCAACTTTCTTGTCGATCGTCATCTGTTTTCACCTCCATCTGTAAGCACGTGCTTACTTGATGAGACTGATGTTAGCTCGTGCTTACAACTTACGCAAGTGCGGCGTGTCAACATGTGTTAACGTTGTGCACATGGCTACGAAGTACGAATGGACGGCGTTTGATTACGCCTCACAGCAGGCAGCTGCGAAAATCATTGCCGATTCTGGATATTCATATCGGACCATCTCTGAGATGATGAACAACGCCGTCAGTCATGTCAGAATCAGCGATATTGAAAAGGGCAGAAAAGCGCCGATTAAGCTATCGGAGTTCCTTCTGCTTTGTCAAGCATGCGAGGTAGACCCAGTCGCTGTGTTGCGAGACATCATTGAGGCCGCCCGCGCCTACGAATACCGCGAGCGCCAAAACCAGATCACCGATGATCTCATCGACCGTATCGCCGCGCTGCCCGAAGACTATGACGTGGCCGCCAACATAGATGAGAATCGTGACGTGGAAAGCGAGACGCCGGATGACTGACATTGTCAAAAACACAGAAATAGACATTTCCTTCGATACAGAAACACTCGTGAGCGAAAAGTGAGATCGTGATGGCATGGATAATACTCATCATCATCCTCGGAATCGCAGTCGCAATTGCGTTATCCGACGGAAAACAAATAAACGCGGACAACGGCAATGAGACAGGAAGGACGACGGAATACGTTCGTCGTTTGGTGCGGGATGGCGACACCTTTAGGGAAGTAGTAACCGAAAAAGACGCGCGTAAGACGAACGCCACCTCGAAGGACACCCCGACGTTCTCCGTTTATATGGAGACCCCATACCGCCGAAAGCCGGATCCGCGATGCTTGCGTCCGGTCAGGGGACTGAAGGAGTATGTCCCAATCTACAGTTCCGCTTTTCTCCCACCGGAACACCAGCTTGACCTAGTCACCATATTCGGCGATGGAAACACAAATCTGAAGCTTGCTTTGTTCAACGGTCAACTTGTATTGGAAGCGCCCAATGGGATACTGCCGAACAAAGCTTCAGGGCAAATATACAAGCTCGGCGTTTTCACCTGTTCCCTTCGTGGCGGCTCCTACTACGAGGAAGCCCTACGGGCCGCCGACACACGTCCTTTGAGACCAGCAATGCTTGTCAGGGAACCGGGCAACCAGCATGATCGCAACGCCGTGGCGATTAACGCGCCCAACGCCGGTCTTATCGGATATGTCAACAAGCAGAACGCTGCACGTTTGGCAAAACACATGGATTCCGGCGAAGAGTATTCAGCGATGTTCACCTGTGGCAACGCTCCGGGCGTGGGAAACGGAAACCCAGTGGCGATGCTTATAGCTCCGACAAAAGTGATGACGACCATCATGCGCAACAGTGGGCTGATGGACAATCAGCAGATATAAAGGACGGAAACCGTCAGTATGGATACCAACTGTGATTTGGAAGAGACGCCAGACGACTGACATTGACACGCTGTACGCGCGGGCCGGGGGCATGGGCCTGCGCGTCGAAGAGGACTGCCTGCCCCGTGGGATGAACGGCTACTATTGCGACGCGCTAGGCCTCATCGTCCTGCACGACAAGCTCAACGCGAGGCAACGCCGCTGCACATTGTGTCACGAGCTCATCCACGCCAGACACCATGACCCAGGATGCGGCAGCCAAGCCGGAATCAAATGCGAGCGCCGTTGCCGTAGGGAGACGGCGTTGGCGTTGATATCGCCGGTGGATTACGGCATGGCCGAGACGGTGTATGAGGGCAATACGTGGATGATGGCCGTGGAATTGGGCGTCACCATCCAGGTGTTGAACGACTACCGGCAGCTATTGTACGATTCCGGCGTGTGCGTGCAGTAGTTTATACGCCTTTATACGTGCTTATAGAGCCTTATATCCCTTCGGATTCCTTATAAAAAAGACCCCGGCCACCCGCATACCGCGAGCACCGGGGTCTTGCTTTAGAATCTGAACTCGTCTTGTTTCGGCTCATATGGTTTATGGCGAAAAACCTTGGTTATGGAGTACTGTCCTTTGAGTTTCCCGTCTTTGCCCATGGTGGATACCGTGTGCAGGTTGACAAGGAACGTGTCTTTCTTGCCGATCCTCTCGCCGTCTTCGACGGCACGAATGAATGCCTCGTCCTCCATATCGACCGTGTATCTCACGTCGTTGCCCGTCGTGACATGCCATTTCTTTCCGGGCTCGAAGTGTGCGTCGAGCGGCTGCACCACGAGTTTGACATCGCTTTCGTTGATCACATCTTCGGCCGGAACCCATTCCGCCATGCTTTGCGCCGTTTTCTTGTCGATGTCTACAGAGTCTTTGCCCGATGACACTTCCGCTCCGTCTACTCCCTTTTGTGATGACGGCCCACTGAGCGCCTTACCTGCGTTGTTGACGAATTTACTATTATCGGCGATACGCAATGAGGATTTGTATGTTTCGATCCGTTCACCATCGGCTGACTCTATAGTGACCCTCTCCTCTGAGAACACCATATCATCGTTCACGGGTTTAGTCTCGACGATTTTGGTCTCGCCTTTGTCATGCCTGAACTTCAATGCCTTGAATGCGCCGATAACGATTTCCACGAATCCGACCCCAAGCACCTCACTCAGCCAATGGAGTCCCTGCCCTTGTTCCGATGTTGCGAAGTTCCCGAGACTTTCGAGGATGAATTGGATATCGAACGAGCCCGGCTGTGTCGCTAGTACGCGTAATTCGACCTTAGACTTTGGTGCCAGTTCATCCTTGGCCGCATCGATGGCATCGGCGAAACTAAGCAACGCCGGTGCAAGCGTGCGGGCGCTCATCGTATGGTCCTGGTCTAAGGCCGGACCGTGGTATCTGAGGGATATGTTTCCGAGAACGTTATCTTCGGCCTTAACCCTTTCGTCAACATCCATGATGCCTCCCGCTGATGTTTTCAAATTTTTTCGATTATCCGACTCAGCATGGACGGGTACGGGCACGTCCTTCATACTGTCCCCCTATCTCCACCTCAGATATGCGGAGTACGAATTCGTTGAGCGCTGGGGCCTTCTTCCTATTCGTCGATGATTTCGGCTTCGACGAAGTCATCGTCGGTGAGTGGCGGTATGGCCTGGCTCATCATGTCGGCGAGCGCCTTCGGCTGCCAGTGGGTGTAGTGGGCGGTCATGTCGAGGCTGGTGTGGCCCATGATCGCGGTGCGGGCATCGTCGGGCATGCCGGATTGTGCGGTCATGGTCGCGGTCCAATGGCGGGCGCTGTGGATCCTGACCTGTGGCAGTCCGGCCGCCTGCAGGGCCTTGCGCCAATGGTAGGCTTCGGTGGTTTCGCGTATCGGATTGCCCCGCTGGTTCGTGAAAACGAGGCCGTGGGGTGCGATGTCGAGTCGGTGGATGCGCGCCCACAGGCGCGTCCACAGGCTT
>OGUQ01000692.1_pt1 | contig 31813 bp, 27 predicted proteins | sample 1574701 | NCBI WGS metagenome assembly OGUQ01 (sample SAMEA2582087, study PRJEB24529) | metagenome | biome: Human gut stool | place: China | collected 2011 | reverse complement strand
TGTTTGCATAAAAACAATCAAAGGCGGGGATGTGACGAGCTTTACAGATACAAATCTGAAAGAAGGCACTACTTATATTTATTGGATTAAGAGCTATCGTATGGACTATCAGAATAAAAAAATATATAGCCGGAGCAATGATTATTCCAAAAGTATTGTGTATTAGTGGGAAAATTGATAAATAAGTAAAATCAGCCACCATATGAGTTAAAAACCAAATGGTGGCTGTATACTGTAGTTTATCCAATCAGGTCAAAGATTATATTCTTTGTATAACTGTTCACGTCTTTTGGGGTCTGTAGAGATAGCTTGGATTTCTTCATATTCGTTTAAAAGTACCTGAAATAATTCTGGGTTTTTATTAAAATCATGTCCGTTATTGTATCTGAATTATAACATTTTGACGGGTTTTATTAAATACTTAAATCTTTTTGAAGTTATGTATTTTTATCTTTGGAATTGCTGGCAGATATTTGCCGGAAAATTGATTATGAGAAAGATTAGATTGCTGTTTGCATTTTATACTATACAGGATTTGTGTTTATATGGCAAGTTCTTTTGAGGTTCATGGGAAAATTCAGGGACATTAAGAGCTTTTTAAAACCGTATTTACAGAAAATGGAAATAAATATGGTATATTAAAAAAATAAGATGTAATATTCTTATATTTCTATAACAGTAAGAAATTGTACAGAAATGGAGGAAGAGTATATGAAGAATAAGAAAATGCTTGCAATGCTTCTGGCACTTACCGTGACAGCGGCAGGGACACCAGTATATGCCGCGGATTTTTCAGATGGAAATCTGGAAAGTGTGCAGGAAGCGGCAGAACCGGAAAAAATTCTGACGGGAGATACTGCTCTGGAAGAAGATAGTAATGCGCAGGAGAATCAGGAAAGTGATGAATCCGGGTTTACGTCAGCAGAGGAAACCGATGAATTTACAGAAGAAGATGTGGCTTCTGCATTTACGGATGACACGGAGAATGAAGTGGCAGAGGCGCAGAGTTCGGATACGGAAAGTGGAAGTGAAGAGGAGACAGGTACTGAAGGTCTGGAGTATGAGTATGATGCTGAACTTGACGGTTATCGTCTGGTAAAGGGTGTAAATAAAAAAGAAATATATATTCCACATGAATATGAAGGAAAAGAAGTTAAGGAAATTGGTGAAAAAGCTTTCGCAGGATGTGACCAGATAGAAAGCGTTCAGGTACGGGCTTATAATGTTACAATAAAAACTTTTGCTTTTGAAAGCTGTTCCAGTCTCAGGAGAATTTCATTTAGTGGTGGGGTTAATGTGGAAAGTTATGCTTTCAGCAATTGTCCGAAATTGTTTGATTTTGTAGCTATTAATACGAATAAACTGGTTATTGCGGATGATGCTTTTGACAGCGACAGTAAGGTAATTGTAACTCATCTTGGTATTCTGCCATACAGAGAAGAGGGATATCCTTTTTTTAATGAAAATGGAGAAGACGAACTACACCACACATATGATCAGGGGTTAGATTACTGGTATTACAAAAAATGGGAAGGATCATCAGGATATGAAGGAGAGAGAGTAGCAGATTTTGATAATTCAGTCAGTAAAGTACGGATCAGCAATATTACAGATGGAATTGGGCGAAAAGCTTTTTATGGCAGTGATAAACTGGAAGAAGTATGGCTGGGAAGACAAAATTATTTTATTGAGACCCAGGCTTTTGCAGAGTGTACGAATCTGAAAAAAATAATTATTCCTGAGACGACTACAGTAATTGAGGAAAATGCTTTTAAAAACTGTCCACTGCTGACAATTTATACACCAAAGGGTTCTTATGCGGAAAAGTTTGCAAAATCACATCAGATACCGGTTCAATATATTGACGATGGTATAAATGATGCAAAACTGACACTCCAGATTGCTGAAAGAAAGAAGGATGAAGTTACACTGAAATGGGATATGTCACAATTGTATTTTGTAGATGGGTATGAAATAGAGAGAAAGAACTTACGGGGAGAATATATTCATTGTTCTACAATCAAAAGCAACGACATTAATACAAAAAATATTGATGCAGGCTGGTATTCCATGTATTATGGAAAAAATATTACTTTCAGGATCAGAGCGTATTTTGTAGATGAGAATGGAACAATCATATACAGTCAGCCATCAAATATTGTAAAAACAACTTTCTGCCCGGTACAGCCGAAGATTACAGCTCTGACAAAGAAAGCAGGGAAAAAGTTAACCATTAAATGGAAAAAGTCAGATTATGCAATAGGATATCAGATATGGCGTTCTGAAAATGGAAAGAAAGGTGTTTGCATAAAAACAATCAAAGGCGGGGATGTGACGAGCTTTACAGATACAAATTTGAAAGAAGGAGTTACTTATACTTATCGGATTAAAAGTTACCGGATGGATTATCAGAATAAAAAGCTGTATAGCAGGAGCAATGATTACTCCAAAAGTATTGTATATTGATAAAAAATACCAGTAAAATCAGCCGCTATATGTTTGGGAGCATATGGCGGCTGATTGTTACATATAAGGGACCTATTTGCTAATAAATGATAAAGCACCAATCTGGGTTATGGCATCATCGTAATTTACTACGATAAATAAATCTTTGCTACGCTGAGAGTCATAACCATAATAGGAAATGCCTCCAATTGTGTGATCGCACTGATATGTTTCAACAATATTACCTGTCGCAGGGTCTAACTGTGCGATTTCTTTTCTGTTAACATCTCTGTCATATGCGGCAACATAAAGAAATCCATTAGCATAGGTCATTCCATTACCATGTCCCATAGTTCTCAAGACAGGACTTCCAGATACTCTTGTGAAGTTTTTGGATGATATATCCGGGCTTGACAATAAAACACTGGCTTTATCTTTCATATCATCATCAGTTGTATGTGAAAGCAGACAATATCCGGTAGTACCATTCAGGGCAAAAGCACCAAGATTTGCACAGGTGTAGGCAGTTCCGTTAATGATTACGTCCAGATTAGGAACAGTACGGCTTTCCTTAGAGGAAAGTGTCATTTCCAGGATACCATCTTTTTTGAAAACCGGATTGGTCGCGCGGAAAATGGCATCTTTAGAATATTTTTCAAGGACGGATGAAGCAGAAGTTGCATTAGTGGATAAATACAAGGTTCCATCATCAGTAATATAGATGGATTTTACAACAAGTTTGCTGTAGTTGCTGTTTCCGTTAAATCTGAATTCACTTGTTGGGTAATAGGTGCCTATATTTTCTACAGAACTCAGTTCATCAGGAATTTTGGCGCAGAGAAGCATATTGTAAATGGTGAATGCACCGTCAGCTTTTTTGTTTGTGACAATAAAAAGACCATATTTGGAGTGATAAAAAATATCTTGTGGCTGTTCATAACCGGCACTGTTATTTACATAAAAACGTTTCTTTTCCATAAATTTTCCATTGGAAAGGCTGCCAATCATATAGAAGAATGCACCATTTTTCTGCATCTTCTCAACGCCTACGATAAACAGATCTTCATTGTTAACTGTTCCATAATAAGTAATGGACTGAGGAATATAACCATTACCATCTTCTGTAACCGTATATTCCGCTGCGATTTTACCGATAGAAGAAATTTTTTAAAATGTAAAAAGACGTATCGTTTCTAAATCTTATTTACCGGATCAGTTTCAGGAAGGTATTTCGGTCGCAGGTGCCGGAAACAGTTAATCCCTGTGCTTTCTGAAATGCTTTGACTGCTGTCAGAAGACCCGATCCAAAAATCCCCGGAATCTCCACACCGTTTGGATTGTAACCGTGTAAGAGAAGAAGGATTTCGGCAGCAGTTACCATATACTGACATTCTCCGGATGTAACATAATGTTTTCCAAGTGCTTTATCTGTATTTAAACCAAAGATACCATCGACCACCAGACCGGCACCATAATCTTTGTTCAGTGCTGTCTGAAGGACTTTGATGCCAGTTTTTACTGTGGCAGCATCCCTCTGGCCGGTGACTTTTCCATTCTCATTGATTCTTGCGGCTACAATTCTGCCATTTCCAATATACATTACTGTGTGATGCAAAGTATTAATGATCACATCACCGCGTTTCATACCGTTTCCGGTTTGGAGATTCACTCTGGAAGTGACATCTGTGAACCCACAGGCAAGAAACGTAGATTTCATATTTCCGGTATAAGCAGCTCCCTTTGTTTTTACAGGAACTCCAGCCTGCTGCCATGCAGAAATAATCAGGGAGGAACAGTCATAATCAGGTCCCCATCTGTACTGCTGATCGTATCCATGAGTGTTGTCATTTGCGATGGCCAGTGCCCATGTTACAGCTTTTTCAATTTTTGTCATTTTCATCATCCTCTTTCTTTTGGTTTTTATAAAGATGGCGTTATTTGCAACACCATAGCAGAAAGAGTAGAAAAATAAAAAAATAGAAACAAAAAAAGCACTTTTGAAGGTGATTTAAACCTTTCAGGGACAAAAAAGTGCTTTTTGAGGACAAAAACTGTATAAAAAGAAAAAAGAGTATAAAATCAATCCTGATGTGAAGCCTGATAAATCTTTATAATATCAAGCATATACTGAGCCTGCCTTTCATTCATCTGCGAAAGAACAGTAACGGCATCTTTGACTGTGGGACTCTGAATTGTTTCATTATGAGGAATAAGATCATAAAGGAAATAGTCGATTCCTACATTTAGAATTTTTGAGAGTTTTATCAGATTTTCAATGCTGGACTGCGTCCTTCCTGTTTCGAAGCGACTGATCGTGCTGACGGAGAAACCACTTAATTCTTCAAGCTGCTCCTGTGTGATATTCAGATTTATTCTGGCTTCTGCAATTCGTTTTCCAATCGTGTTTTTCTTCATTGGTAAAAAATTCCTTTCTTTATCTGAGTTTAACAGATTGGAAGAAAGATGTATAAGGACATAAATGACGTGCGACTGGTAAAATTTGATGTGTTAGAGGAGGAGAAAAGTAAAATATGACAGATACAGACAGAACGGACAAAGCGGAAGAAAGAGAAAATATGTATATTATGATGTTTACACTCCAATCATTGCAAAATTATGGGCTTTCTGTAAAAAAAACTGTGGAGAGAAGTCTGGATTATTTGTGGGAATGGTATCAGGAGTCAGGGGAAGAAAGGTATCTTCTGTTGGCAAAGCAGCATATGCAGGCGTATGTAAATATGGGATTTGCACTTAATGAACAAAATCAGACAATACGTGATATAATAAATATACTGGATCAGACAATAGCTGATTTCTACCCTAAAGATTCTTTACCTGGAAAGAGAGTGAAACTGACTAAAGCGCAGATTCGCAGTATGATTGGGAGATGGAGGCCATCCAGGGAGAATCCTATGACAATAGGAGAACTGGTGGAGGATATTATTAAAAAAGTAAAAGAGCACCAGACGGGAAGGTATATTTACCGATATTGCAGAAGCGACTGCACTTCAGGAGAAGATGCGGAAATTTATGAACTGGTAGTAGGCAGGGAGGAGAGTTATTTTTATGATGTAAGGAAATTCAGATTTTATACGTTCATGGAGGAAACAAAGAAATGATACGAATTGCAATACTGGATGATGAGAAAGCAGATCTGGAAAAAGAAGAACAGATTACAAGACAGTATTTTTATAACAGACAGGCAGAATCTGAGATTGCAACATATCAGAGCGTGGAATGGTTTCTGCTGGGCCTCACCGAAGAAAAGTTTGATATCTACATTCTGGATGCAGAGATGCCGGTGAAAAATGGAATTGAAGTGGCAAAGGAAATCCGGAAATTATATCCGGAACCGGTGATTATTTATGTTACGAATCATCTGAATTATGCGGTGGAGGCTTATGAAGTCAATACTTATCGTTATATTGCAAAAGATACAATGGAGAAGGGACTGAATGCTGCTTATGAAACATTGCTTCCGATTTTGCTGGCGAAAGAGGAAAGATACTATATTGTAAAGAAAAGAAGTGAATTGGAGAAAATAGCATATTCCGATATCTTTTATGTAAAAAAAGAGGGAAAATGTGCGGTGATTGTTCACAGAAACGGGGAAACGTCTGTCAGAGACAGTCTGTCAGCGGTAGAAAAGGCATTGGGTTCCAGAGAATTTATCGTGGCTGACAGAGGCTATCTTGCAAATATCAGGCATGTGATGAAAATGAAGAGCAGAGAGCTTTATATGCGAAATGGTAATATTATTACGGTAGGAAGGGAGAGATTTAAGCATGTCAGGAAGGCTATTTTAGACTACTGGAAGGAGATTTAAAACATGTGGATGATATTGTTGTATGGGGTGGCAACGTTTATGGAAACTGGGGTTGGGGTGTGGATGTTTGGTAGGATGTTTCCAGAACGGGAATCCAGTTCAGAATACAGATGGGCAAAAATGATACTTTTAACGCTCTTGATTTTGACAACATATACTATGCATAGAGCATATGGACAAGAATATATATATGAAAAAATTTTTTTTATAGTTGTTTATGCTGGAGTCATGATATCAGATGCTATCTTATATAAATATAGAGATTTTTTCAGAATCAATAAGAAGACCGAAAAAATAATTCTGTTTTCATATATATCAATAATGTTGACGTGGCAGTATTGGGTGTCTTATGTTTCTTTTGGTATTATAGCAATAGCTAATTTGTATCTTCCATTTTTCTTGCTTTTATTTTATAAGTGCGATTTCATTCAAGCATATTTATGGGAAGTTTTATATTTAGTCAATATTGGACTTGCAAAAATTTTGTATATTTACATTATAGGAATGATTAAACATAGAAGAATTGAGAATTTTCTTTTTAGTAAATCTGTACATTTTTATGTTGGTGTTGTGTATCTTTTAATAATCTATGTACTTTTTTTGATTATACAAAAAAATTTTTGCGTGGAGAAATGGTTAAAGGATTTACTGACAGACTGTAAAAAAATGATTTTATTTGTAGCTTTAAGCGAATGTAGTATTTTGTATTTTTTATTAACAATGAACTGGGGATACATAGAAAACAGAGAATTGATAATTAGTTTTGGAGTTATATCGGGAATTGCATTAACATTATTATTTGTTCTTGCACGTTTTTTGGCTAAGAGCATATATACAGAGAAAAATATTCTGGAAGTTAGGAATAATGTTATAGCAAGTCAGTATGAGGAATTAAACGAAAGTTATAAAAAATACAGATGTCTGATACATGACGAGAGACATATGATGGATTATATAGAAGAATGTATAGGGACGGGAAATCTCTCAGAAGCGCAGAAAATCATAAAAAAAAGCAGAAATAAATTCAGTGAGAGGTATTACTGGACGGGCATAACAGTGTTGGATAATGTTATTTCAATAGAAAAAAGAAAAATGGATAATATGAATATAGAATTTCATATAGAAACAGATGTAACAGATATCGTTATGGAAGATATTGATATTATTATTTTGCTTGAAAATTTATTTGACAATGCGATAGAGGCGGTTGAAAAATGTGCAAATAAGAAAGAGATTAAATTCAGCATAAAAAATATAAATAGTATGCTTGTATTAAAGCTATGGAACAGTAGCTGTAAAAAGCCGAAAGTGAAAAAAGAAAGATTTGTGACTGATAAACATGATTCTAAAGGTCATGGGTGGGGATTGGAAAGTGTAAAGTATATAGTAAAAAAATATGATGGAATTATTGAGTTTGAATATACAGAAATGTTTTTTCAAACGGTTATTATGATTGAAGGAGAATAAAAATGGACGAAAATATAAAATATGAATTAGCAGAAGCAGAGAAATTAGAAGTAATAGATAATGCAGGGGTTGCTGAAAATGAAAAAAAATCAATTGTAACGGTATTGCTTAGTCTGTCATGTTGTGGACATATAATGAATGCTTGAAAATATTTGTATTAGAATATTGATTTTGGATATTTCTGAAAAGAAAAGCAACCATGAGTTGTATGGCTTTACAGTGCACGAAGAATATAACTTTTATATAAAACATTTCTGGAAAAATGAGTCTTATAAATGTGATTTGGCAATACGCTATGCGGAAGGAAGTCGACTTCAGAAATTAAAGGAAAAATATTTTGTAATATTACAAAATGAGATAAATGAAAAAATCAATATAGATAAGGATATGATAAGTAAAAAATTTCATGAAAATATGAATGAATTTCAGATGTTGAATAAGGATCAAGGAGATATACACAAAAATGGTCGCAGTGTATCAAAGATTGAGTTTGATAATGGCAGTATATTGTATTACAAACCTCACAGCCTTGACAAAGACATAAAATATCAACAACTATACAAATATTTATGCGAAAAAGCAGGAATATCCTGCCGGGAGGTGAAATGCTTATCCAGACCGACATATGGATGGGAAGAAAATATAGAGAATAAATCATGTAACACAAAAGAAGAAATAGAGCGTTATTATTTCAGGCTGGGCATCCATCTGTTTCTCGGGTATGCATTGGGAGCAACAGATCTTCATGGAGAAAATATTGTTGCGCATGGAGAATATCCGGTGGTTATAGATATGGAAACATATCCCGGCTATATTACAAAGAATAATGGAAGTAGTACAGAAGAAAAAGCAGAAATCAAAATAAGAGAAAAAATTATGACATCCGTGTTAAACACGGATATCCTGCGGGCAGTATCCACATTATTTCACAATGAGCGTGAGAAAAAAATATGTCTGTGCCATGGAATGACAGGAAATCTTTTAACAACCGTAGCAAGAATTCTCTTACCTCTATAGGGACGCCACTGAAAAACTATTTTTATACACATTATATAGTAGATTAAAACAAATAAAAACACTTTATATTGTACTGCTTTATGCAAAATAAAGACTTTTTCAGTGGCGTCCCTATAGAGGTGAGGGAATTCTTGCTACGGTTGTTAAAGGAGTATCTGCATGAAAAATAAAAAATGGATCACGCTGGCAGCTGCCGTTGTGCTTGCTGTGACTTCACTTCCTGTGACAGCATTTGCAGAGAAAAAAGACAGCACAGATGATAAGATGCTTACAAAAATCACTTTAAATAGCGCGGAGAATCTATAAAAGAAGTGGCGGAAATACCAGCAATGATATTTCCGCCGTTTTTACAACTCTGAATATCCTATCCAGAGCTACTTTGTGTTCATAGTATATGTTTTACAATCAAGTTTTATGAAATGTAAAAAGGAACTCGTCCAGAGCCCCTTTCCTTTGAATAAGTAATAATATCTTTCTCACTCCGGAAAAAGACTTCTTTGTACTTATATAATACTGGTTCAATTACTCCTTGTCAATATCTATTTTTATCTTTGTAATGTGTTCTGTCAAAGAAAGTTACTGTTCACATGATAGTATATTTATTGTTTACAAGTTGGTAGGTTCCGGTTATTATAAATCTAAGATTATTTGAGGTGTTAAAAGAGATGCAGGAGCCGCGACGCCTGCCAAATAATTTCTTTCATCTATAAATGCTCTGTTCCGAATGGATAGAGCTTTTTATTTTGCAATAAACATAATCAGAATCAATACTTTGCTAATAGTTTTTCCAGGGTTTATAGCCTTTCATATAAGCAAAGTCTTCTTCATTTTAGAAGCCTGCAATCAGTTCTTTTTTCATTTCTTCAGCATATGGATTTTCTGCGTCTTGAAATTTTATATGTTTATATAATCTTGATTTCTGAAAATCACAGATTGTATCGACATTTTCCAGCTTTTCATATGCTTCTTCTGTTTTTTCCTGTTCCATGTATAATTGTCCAAGTTTTAGTTTTTTCATGGGATCATAGTCGGAAAAATAATTCAGATATTTTTCTGCCATTTCATAATTCCCTTTTCGCAAGTAGAATCCGAACAGAGAATCTGCCGCATGGTGCTGGATTTTTTCATCCTTGTCATTTAGTGCTATTTCGTACCAGAAATTAATCTGTTCGTCGTACTTATCGGGGTGCTCACACTGACCTATGATTCTTCGCGAGTCAAGCATCACCGCCACCTGCCAGATTAGCATGTTGCAGTTAGGGTAATCTTTTATGATATTTACTGCCCATTGATAGGTTTTTTCGTAACCTTCTACCGAAAACATTTTGTCCATTTCTTGAATAAGTTCTGTAATTTCAACGTCTGTCAGATTTTCATGAAAAGACAATAGGGTATCAAGGGAAATATGTAGCAGCCTTGCAATAGGTGCTAACAGTTCAATATCTGGATTGGAGTTCCCGTTCTCCCATTTATTCACCGCTGGGGTAGTTACTCCTAAGCGGTTTGCCATTTCCTCCTGGGTGAAACCAGACACTTTTCTATATTTTTTTATCACACTTCCAATATTCATCCTAATTCTCTCCTGATTGAAATTTCAAAAGCTTTTGTGATTAAATCATAGCATGATTGAAAATTGGACACAATTGAATTGTTATTAAATAAAATTCATATTTTTTAACTAATGGGAAAGTTGATCGTGATTAGCAGTTGATTTTGGGGGCATATCCTAACAAAAGGAATCATGGAGGCTGTGTTTTGCGATACTTTGTATGTCCCCCCTGGTCACCAATTAATTAATTATGCATACTCTAACAGAAGAAGTCGGTAAAGGAGTGTCTGCATGAAAAATAAAAAATGGATTTCACTGGCGACAGCAGTCGTTCTGGCGGTGACTGCACTGCCGCTGGGAGTGTTTGCTGCAAAGAAAGATGAGGCGAAGCTTGCAAAAGTTACCTTAAATGAAGTAGCCCATTCCATCTTTTATGCACCGCAGTATGTGGCAATCGAAGAGGGATATTTTAAAGATGAGGGGCTTGATATGACGCTTATAACTGGCTTTGGGGCAGATAAAACTATGACTGCCGTCATATCCGGCGAGGCGGATATCGGATTTATGGGAGCAGAAGCATCTATCTATGCCTATCAGGAAGGAGCTACTGATCCTGTTGTAAACTTTGCACAGCTTACCCAACGGGCCGGAAATTTCCTTGTGGCAAGAGAAGAAATGCCGGATTTTAAATGGGAAGATCTGAAGGGCAGGAAAGTTCTTGGCGGCCGAAAAGGTGGCATGCCGGAAATGGTATTTGAATATATTCTGAAGCAGAATGGCCTTGACCCTCAGAAAGACCTTTCTATTGATCAGAGCATCGACTTCGGTGCTACTGCTGCTGCTTTTACAGGGGATAATTCGGCGGATTTTACAGTGGAGTTTGAACCGTCCGCCACTGCACTTGAAAAGCAGGGAGCCGGTTATGTTGTTGCCTCCCTTGGTGTGGATTCCGGTTATGTACCGTATACTTCCTACAGTGCGAAAACCAGTTATATGGAAAAGAATCCGGATATCATGCAGAAATTTACCAATGCCCTTCAAAAAGGCATGGATTACGTCCAGAAGCATACTCCGGAGGAAATCGCCAGAGTGATCGAGCCACAGTTCCCGGAGACGGATCTGGATACCATCACGGCCATCGTAAAGCGTTATTATGATCAGGATACCTGGAAAGAGAATCTGGTCTTCGGGCAGGAGGGATTTGAGCTGCTTCAGGACATTCTGGAGGACGCAGGAGAACTGAAGGAACGCACTCCATATGAAGAACTGGTCAATACAGAATTTGCACAAAATGCTTCCTGATATCTGACACAAATCCAGAAAAACGCAGACAGAATTTCGTCATTTTGTCCTGCGTTTTTCTCATGTCTTTTGACAGTTTGACGGAATCCCCGGATACTGATTCCGGCTTTTCGTCAGAATGTCAAAAAACCCAAAAAATCTTTGTACGATTCTTCCCTAGCCATCCCCCCTCCTTTTCGCTATACTATCTACAGATGAAAAAAACGAGTAATCAATCAGCAAAAACAATATGAATCTATTTTGGAGGAATAATCATGGCAAGCTTATCATTACAGCACATTAACAAAACTTACCCAAATGGTTTCCAGGCAGTTAAAGATTTCAATCTGGAAATCGAAGATAAAGAATTCATCATTTTCGTAGGACCTTCAGGATGTGGTAAATCTACTACACTTCGTATGGTTGCCGGTCTGGAAGAAATTTCCGGCGGTACATTAAAGATTGGTGACAAAGTTATGAACGATGTAGAGCCTAAAGACCGTGATATCGCAATGGTATTCCAGAACTACGCTCTGTATCCTCATATGACAGTATATGATAACATGGCATTCGGACTTAAACTTCGTAAAGTTCCGAAAGATCAGATTGATAAAGCAGTTCGTGAAGCTGCAAGAATTCTTGACCTTGAGAAACTTCTTGATCGTAAACCGAAGGCTCTTTCCGGTGGTCAGAGACAGCGTGTTGCTATGGGACGTGCTATCGTACGTAATCCTAAGGTATTCCTTATGGATGAGCCTCTTTCCAACCTGGATGCTAAACTTCGTGTACAGATGCGTATCGAGATTTCCAAAATCCACCAGAGACTGGGCGCTACAATCATCTATGTAACACATGATCAGACAGAGGCTATGACTCTTGGTACCAGAATCGTTGTTATGAAAGATGGTGTTGTTCAGCAGGTAGATACACCGCAGAACCTGTATCAGAAACCAGGCAACTTATTCGTTGCAGGATTCATGGGATCTCCGCAGATGAACTTCCTGGACGCTGTTATCACAGAAAAAGGCGGCAGCCTTGTCGCTAAAGTCGGCGAGCATGAACTGGCTGTCCCGGCTGCTAAAGCAAAAGCTCTTAAAGACGGCGGTTATGTTGGCAAGACAGTTGTTCTTGGTATCCGTCCAGAGGATATTCATGATTCCCAGATGTTCATCGAAGCTTCTCCAAGCGCACCGATGACATCCGTAGTTAAAGTTTACGAGCTTCTCGGAGCTGAAGTATTCTTATACTTCGATGTAAACGGAACTCAGGTTACAGCACGAGTTGATCCTCGTACAACAGCTAAGACTGGCGATCCGATCAAATTCGCATTCGATATGGAAAAATCTCATTTCTTTGATAAAGAAACAGAACTTACAATCTGCAACTAATTTCAGGAATCTTTTAATAAACCCGGGGAGTTTTCCCCGGGTTTTTATGTTATAATATAGAATTGTCTGCCTGATTACCTCAATCGGACAATTTACAAGGATTGCTATAAGCTGACTTATACCCCAAAAGAAAGGACTGACCTAATGAAAATACAACAGATTTTACAGAAATGCCTGACAGACTGGAAGAATATCAGCCAGCTTGATTTCTGTCTGCTGGATTCTGATAACCATATCTTTCTCTCTACCTGTGACAAAAAACTTCCTGCAGAATCAAAGCTGGAAGAATTTCGCCAAAGCAGTGCCCTGTGTGTTTCCAATACAAGCTACTGCCTGTATAAGATCATGGAGAATCATTCTGTCTCCTACATTCTGATCGTATGGGGAAAAGCAGAGAATACTGCTACTATCGGAGAGCTGGCCGTATGCCAGGTACAGAGTCTCCTGGCTGCCTATGCAGAAAAAAGCGACAAGAATACCTTTATGCAGAATCTTCTCCTTGGTAGTTATTCTGATGTAGATGCCTTTAACCGCGCCAAGAAACTGCACATTGCAACTTCTGTTCAGCGTGCCGTATTTCTTGTAGAAACCAAACAGACCAAAGATGAAAACGCCCTCGCTACGATCCGGAATATTTTCTCTGCCCGTACCAGAGATTTCATCACTGCTATTGATGATACAGGGATTATCATCATCAGAGAATTACAGTCCACAGAAACTTATGAAGATCTGGAATCAATTGCATATATGCTTGTAGATATGTTAAACACAGAAGCAATGACTTTTGCATGGGTTGCCTACAGTAATCTGGCAGAGGATATTTCCCGGCTTCCCGATGCATACAAAGAAGCACATACAGCCCTTGAAGTAGGCAAGATTTTCTACGCAGATAAGAATGTATTCGGATATAACCAGCTTGGAATCGGCAGACTGATCTACCAGCTTCCTATTTCCATATGCGAAATGTTTATCGACGAGATATTCAAAGAGGAAACTCTGGATTCTATTGACGAAGAAACCCTGATCACTATCCGTACCTTCTTTGAAAATAACCTGAATCTCTCTGAGACTTCCAGACAGCTTTATGTACACAGAAATACTCTGGTGTACCGCTTTGAGAAGCTTCAGAGAAAATTCGGACTGGATATCCGCGCGTTTGAGGATGCACTGACATTTAAACTGGCGATGATGGTTGTGGATTATATTAAATATTCCAAGAATCATCTGTCATAATCCTAAAAGCAAGTAACTTTTCGAAGCAGACAAATATTTACGAGGATTGCTATCGTTACTTGCTTTTGTATAATAAGCAGAATAATTTTCTCTATAACTCTCTATAATATAATAAAGGAATTCCCATTACAGGAATTCCTTTATCCTTCTGCAATTTCTGATATTTTATACCAGATCATATTTTGTAATGTCCATTTTTACCTTTCCATTCGCCTGGAAGGAAATTCCATCTGCTTCCTGTTCTGTAAAGATTACCATGGACATTACCTGTTCACCGTCATTCACAAATACTTCCACACTATATCTGTCCAGAATCATACGAAGTTTTAATTCATCTGTCTTTCTATTTACCAGACAGCTTTTCTCGTGAACTACTGCTCTTCTGCTTCCGGAAAGTTTTCTATCCAGCTTTAACACCGAATCTTCAGGACAAAAACTTAATTCTGTATGGAATTTTTCATTCTGCGCAAAACATACTATAAATTTTCCATAACCTGTTTCTTTGTCTTCCGGGCTGATGGCAAGTTCCATATCTATAGTACGTCCCTGTACCCCTTTAAGCATAACCGGCTTGTCTTTGACTACAACGTTCCTATATTCCGTTTTATTCTTTCTGATTGCATCCAGTTCCCGTACCGGTTTCTGATACAGTCTTCCATTCTTCACAGATAATTCTCTGGGAAGACTCATCTGCGCAAACCATTTTGACTCTTCGCATCGATGAGAAAGAGTATCCCAGTTCTGCATCCATCCAATCATGATACGACGTCCGTCCGGTGCTTCTACAGTCTGCATTGCATAGAAATCAATGCCATAGTCAACAGACTGATGGTTCTCTTCTTTTAATGTATGCGTATCAGGATCCATTTCACCGATAATACAAAGGGTTCCATTTCCACTGTAATATTCCATTCCTTCAGCCAGCATATCCTGCGGACTGGTCAGAAGAACATATTTGCCGTCCAGTTTAAAGAAATCAGGACATTCCCACATTTTCCCATATCGATTTTTATTCTCTGCAAGTATACTTACAAACTTCCACTGAAATCCATCTTCACTGCTGTAAAGGAGAATCTGTCCACTTCCATCTGAAGGACGGTTGCCGACCACACAGTAAAAAAGCCCATCCTTTCCCTTCCATATCTTTGGATCACGGAAATCCACCTTACTTCCGCCTTCCGGCACATCCTGTCCGGTAAGTACAGGATTCTTTTCATATTTCTTATAGTCTGTTCCATCTCCCACAGCAACTGACTGTGTCTGTATATCTCTTACAGTGCCATCTTCCAGAGTTTCATGATCTACAGATGTATAGATCAGAAGCTGCTGTCCGTCAGGCAGTTCTGCTGCACTGCCCGAAAAGCATCCAATCTTATCGTATTCTTCGTCCGGAGCCAGAGCTGCCGGAAGATATTCCCAATGCAGCAGATCTTTACTGACCACATGTCCCCAGTGCATACTGTCCCACTGTGTTTTATATGGATTATACTGGTAAAATAAATGATACTGTCCTTTATACCAGGAAAAACCGTTTGGATCATTCATCCATCCTACATATGGGCTTATATGAAAAGCCGGTCTTTTCTCTGAGGGTATTTTCCGACCATTCACTGCTTCGTATTCTCTTGCCTTATCTAAAATACTCTTCATAAATTCTAACCTCTCGCTGTCTCTCCCGGACATTATCTGACCGGGAGAAATCATTCACATTTTCATTATTTTTCCCACAGGCAAATTGCCTGACAGTGCCATCAAAGGAACAGGTTTCTATTTCTGTTCAGCATAATATGCATCCAGATACTTCTGATAAATCTTCAGATAATCTTCCAGTCCATAGGAATCCAGACTCTTGAGATATTCATCCCAGTCAGCATCTGTAAATCCGTTCATGATCCAGTCAGATTTCTTTGCATTGATCGTTTTCTGAATATCAGCCTGAAGGTTGGACAATTCTTCTGTATCTTCTCTGTTCATAAATACGTTCGGATATACATATTCTGTGTGCATGTCCGGAGTAAAGTAGTCTTCAATCCAGTCAAGACGATACTGTGCATCATCCGGGCAGGTTACATATTTATCATAATATTCATCCAGAACTGCCAGCGGTCCTCCTACAGACTCTGCCTCTCTTACTTCTACAGGGGAAGCATCTCCAAGAGGTGCATGTTTCAGCATATCTCCGCCTTCTGCGTTCTTACTCATTTCGAAGATATCAAAGTCATCATCTTCGCCGTAAGTTCCCCAGTTGTTCTGCGGGGACTGTATCGGATCATACATCTGGTCTAACCATGCACATACAAGTGCCGGATTCTTGGCAACTGCTGTTACAACACAACGTCCACGGTCAAATCCACTTGTAAAGGAACCATTCTGCGGTGTCAGGTTTCTGGTATCTGCTGTAAGAACAGGAAGCGGAACCCAGTCTTCCAGATTGTCAATGTTTGCTACATCCCAGCTAAAGCATACGCCGTATCTTCCGGACTTTCCTTTGGATACATAAGTGGACCATTCCTGTGTAAATGCTTCCGGATCGATCAGACCTTCGTCATTGAGTTTGTTCAGCCATTCGATACCTTTTTTGTATCCATCCTGTGTGGCAGAGCAGATGACTTTCTTATCGTCTGTAACTGCGATGTGTCTGGTTTTATCTGCATCTCCGTATCCTTCTCCAAATCCGTTGATCAGGATAGATGGGTCCTGATCTCCGTCATTTACGATACAGGACATTGGGATAATACTTCCATCAATACCAAATTCTTCCTGAAGTTCGGAGGCATGGTCACGGAATGCGATCAGAACCTGTTCAAATTCATCTACAGTTTCAGGAACTTCAAGATTCAGGAAATCCAGCCATTTCTTATTGATAAAGCTCATATTTCCCACTGTCTGGATTGCTGTTTTGCCTGAACCCAGCTGCTCGATCCATGGAAGTGCCCAGATATGTCCTTCTGTGTCTGTACACATGGTTCTGTATTCCGGATACTTGTCAAAAACAGCTTTCAGATTCGGCATATAAGCATCTATGTAATCTTCCAGAGCAATGATGATTCCCTGGTCTGCATATTTCAGAAGATCACTGTCACTGAAACCTGCTGAAAATACGAAATCCGATAATTCCTTGGGGTTTGCCATTGCAAGAGAGATCTTATCACTCCACTGGTCTGACTGGATTGCATTCCATTTTACTTCAACATTTGTTTTTTCCTGAAGACGTTTGAAGATGGTTCTCTTATTCGGGTCAGACTCTGTGTTTGCCGGATAGCTTGTCATACCGGAAATCTCTGTTTTTTCTTTCAGTGGAAATTCCAGTTCTGCCTTGTCTACTTCCTGAAATTCTCCGTCATTAAGTGCCACTTTACTCTTTCCACATCCTGTCATGGAAGCTACCATACAAACTGCCAGTGCTGCTGCCATAAATGCTTTTATTTTTTTTGCTTTCATACTCTTCTCCTCTCTTTATCCCTTGATAGAGCCAGCCATAATACCGGCATCAAAATATTTCTGGAAAAACGGATACATTACCAACAATGGTAAACTTGATATAATAATTGTTGCATATTTCAGAAGTTCTGCGAGCTGTGCTCTTGCTGCGGTACTCTGCATATCTGAGATCATTCCTGACTCCGGCTGGTTCTGGATAAGAATAGAACGGAGAACCAGCTGCAATGGCTGTTTTGCAGAATCATTCAGATAGATCATTGCATCAAAGTAACTGTTCCACATTGCTACAAACTGCCATAATGCCAGCACTGCAATAACCGGTGTACATACCGGAAGAAGGATCTTAAAGAAATATACCATCTCATTGGCACCATCTACTTCTGCTGCCTCACGAAGTTCAGAAGGAATTCCCTGATAAAATGTTCTGGCAATGATCATATTCCATACGCTGAAAGCACCAGGCAGGATAACCGCCCACATGCTGTCCAGAAGTCCCAGGTTGCTGATCAGCAAGTATGTAGGGATCAATCCGCCTCCAAAGAACATAGTGATCATAAAGATAACATTGAAAAATCCTCTTCCCTTAAAATCGGCTCTGGACATAGGATAAGCTGCAAACAGTGTGATCAGTACAGATACAATTGTAAAAATAACTGAATAAACTACCGCATTTTTAAACCCGATCCAGATCTGTGCATTGGAAATAACTCTCTGATAAGCTGTCAGTGTCCATTTGCTGAAATCAAAGGTAATTCCTTTATTCTGAAGAGTGATCGGGTCCATAAAGGATGCTACTACGATATAACACATTGGAACTACGATCGCAATTACAAAAAGTCCTAATAAAATATATCCTGTTAATAATAATGCCTTATCCTGCAGGGAGTATCTGGCAAATCTGCTTTTTTTCTTCATGATATTCTTCCTCCCTATAAACCTTTACCGTCATTCATTTTTGCAACAACTTTATTTACTATGATCAGCAGGATTACATTAATCACTGTATTAAACAGACCTACAGCTGTAGAAAAGCTGTAATCTCCATCCAACAGACCTTTTTTGTATACATATGTAGCAATGATTTCTGAAGAAGGCAGGTTCAGGTCTGTCTGAAGTGCATATGCTTTTTCAAATCCAATACTCATAATGTTACCGGCCTGGAGAATAAACTGGATGACTACCATATCTTTGATCGCCGGCCACTCTACAGCCTTAATCTGCTGGAAAATGTTGGCACCATCAATGACGGCCGCTTCCTTCAGTTCCTGACTTGCATTGGAAAGTGAAGCCGTATACATAATGGACGCCCATCCTGCACCCTGCCAGATACCACTGATAATATAAATGGATCTGAATGCCTCCGGCATTGTCATAAAGTTAATGCTTGTGCCCAGTAAAAGGTTTACCGGACCTGTTACGGAAAGAAAAATTCTTACAATACCGCACAGTACAATTACAGAGACAAAGTTTGGCATATAAAGGATAAGCTGGACTTTTTTCTTAATTCCTTTACTCTCAATTCTGTTTAACAGAAATGCAAGCAGGATCGGTATTGGAAATCCCCACAATAATCCGTAAATACTAAGCTTCAGTGTATTTACCAGATATCTCATAAAATCCGGAGATGACAAAAACCGTTTGAAATATGTCAGTCCTACCCATTCACTTCCCATAATTCCTCTGATCGGGTTATACCTCTGGAATGCGATCAGGATTCCGCCCATCGGTATATACTTGAATATCAGAGTCAGGATAAGTGCCGGAAACAGAAAGATCACATAAAGCTGCCAGTGCTGTTTCACATAGACCAGTGTGTTATGAAGTCCCTGCTTTTTCTCTCCTTGTTTCTTTTCTGAAACACTCATAGTTTTTCCACTCATAGTTTCAGAATCTCCTCCTTTCTCCTTCTCCTGATAATTTTACATTTGTAACTATTCTTCTGACTTTTTTACAATCATCGTTTGTGCATCTGTAAAATTATCTTTTTGATTTATAACATTGTTTTACCATATATTTTTACATTTGTCAATATAGCTTTTACACTTTGCACAACTATATTTTTATTTCCTATTGTATATTTATACTTTTTATCTATATTCTGTTACATTTGTGACATTCTTTTATTTTACATTTTTACATTTATCATTTGACATTTCATCCATTTTACATTACAATAGTTATATATATAAGAAATAACTCCATAAAATTATTAAAAAACAGGAGGTAATTATGCCTGAACGAGTAACCATACAGGATATTGCCGATGCCCTCGGCCTATCCAGAAATACAGTTTCAAAAGCAATCAATAATACCGGCATCCTGGCTGATGCCACAAAAGAAAAGGTTCTCAGAAAAGCAGTAGAAATGGGATATAAACAGTTTTCCTACGCTGCAACACTGGAAGATATCACAAATCAGAACAATGCTTCTGATCCACAGTCTAATAATAAGGAAATCGCACTGCTGACAACGAAGTTTCTGGGAGATTCCCACTTTTCTTCTACCATGCTTGACAAATTCCAGAGAGAAATCTCTCAGATGGGATACAGCCTTTCCATGCACCGTATTCTGGGAAATGAATTAAAGAGCCAGAAGCTTCCGGTCACCTTCGACGCTTCCAGAACTTCAGGAATCATCTGTTATGAACTTTTCGATCACGCCTACAGTCAGATGGTCTGCAATCTGGATATTCCTGTTCTCTTTGTTGATTCACCAGTCGCAGGTCTTGCTGCCCCCTTAAAGGCAGACCGGCTTTATATGGATAACCAGTCCTGTATCTACAGTTTTATACAGGAAATGATCCGACGAGGAAAAAAGAGTTTTGGTTTTGTAGGAGAACGTTTTCACTGCCAGTCCTTCTGGGAACGTTATATGGCATTTCGTGACGCCATGTTTCTTCTTGGGCTGGATTATAATGAAGATTATTGCATGCTGGAAAACAAAGAAGGGGTAGAAAATCCCGGTTCCGAAGATTATCAGGATTATCTTACCCGGTGTTTCGTGAAATTAGAAAAGCTTCCGGAAGTAATCATATGTGCCAACGATTTTGTTGCCATTGATACCATGCATGTGCTTCGCAAACTGGGATATTCCATTCCTGAAGATGTTTATATCTGTGGTTTTGATGATTCTCCGGAATCAAAGATTGTTATGCCGCCTCTGACTACCATCCACATTCACAGCCAGATCATGGGATTTTCCGCTGTTCATCTTCTGATATCCCGGATCAAAAATCCGTCTCTGAACTATCGCACCATATACACAGAAACCAGCCTCATTTATCGAGACTCCACCGGAGACTGATTCAGTTCCCAATCTGACAGGAGGTAATTATATTATGAAAAATTTCTTCAATCCGGATAATACAGTTATGCAGTTTATAACCAAAACAGCACTCAGCGTTTACCTGAACATTTTATGGTTCATCTGCTGTATTCCTGTTGTTACCGCCGGTGCTTCCACAACTGCACTTTTTTATGTCACTCTGAAAATGGCACGAAATGAAGAAGGAAACATCACCAAAGACTTCTTTCATTCCTTTAAGAGTAATTTCCGACAGAGCACAATCGTATGGCTTATTTTACTGGGAATCGGAATCATCCTTGGCATAGACGGCTATGTGTTATACCATCTGCGATTTGAAAATGTTTTCTGGACCATCATAACAGCTGTTTTTATTGTTGCGGTAATTGCCTATGCCATTGTTCTTCTCTACATTTTCCCATTAATGGCGCGCTTTGAAAACTCCATTCCTGCCATGTTTAAAAACTCCATTATCACAGGAATGCGTTTTCTCCTCTGTACAGTTTTGATGATGGTTATCTATTTTATAATGACAGTGATTGTAATCCGTTTCTTCACACCGGCAATTATCTTTGGCGAAGGACTCTGTGCATTTTTATGCTCCTGTCTTCTTTCCAACATTATGAAACTTCTGGAGGAAAAAAGTATTTCAGAAACTTCCAGTCCTTTACGTACATGATTTTTATAAAGGAGACTCGTTTATGACTTCCACTCATACCAGAATTTCCAGTCTGCCAGGCACAAAAGCAAAAATCAGGTATATCTGGGATTATTATAAACTGCCGATTATTTTTGTATGTATTGTGATATACATCATAGGATATATTCTGTATGGACACTTTACAGAAAAAAATCAGATTCTGTCTGCTGCCTTTGTAAATTTCGTTCCAGGCGAAAAACTGAGTGAACAGCTTGGAAATGGTTTTCTTGACGCACAGAAAATTAATGATTCCAGAAATGAGGTTCGTCTGTACAAAGGTTTATATCTTACAGATAACGAAAATAATCCTAACCACGAATACACCTACGCCTCCCGTATGAAGATCCTTGGAGCAATTGACAGTGAATCACTTGATGTTGTATTCATGAACAAAGAAGCATTTGACGCCTTTTCCCAAAATGGTTATCTCTGCGATCTTGAGAAACTGCTTCAGCAAAAAAATCCCGGATTATATAAGGAAGTTTCTCCATTTCTTCAGACAAATACAAAAATCCTGAACGATAATTCAGTAGATATATATCTGGACCCTTCTGTTACTTACTCAGCTGAGACAAGGGAATATCCCATGGGACTGGATATTTCCGAATCTGTCTATTTAAAAAATGCAGGCATGAACGGCACTGTTTATCTGGGAGTGATTTCCAACTCCCCTCATTTATCAGAAGCTGTGTCTTATATTGATTATCTTTTCAACAGTAATCTGTCATAATTCAGATTGCAAAAAGTGCTGTATCTTCTTTCCTGGAAATGAAGATACAGCACTTTTCATTTTTAACCAAATCAGGTAAGTCTTCTGCGATGCTTACGAGTCTCCACTGACTTTTATAGTTCTTATTTTATATCTTTCAGCAACATCAGATGCTCTGTCGGAAAGCAGATATATTTCGGGACTTTTGCCTGCGGGTCTTCTTCGAAATCTCCTTTCGGACACATCCACCAGACCGGCTGACAGTCTCCGCCTTTCTTGTTCTTCAGTAAATACTGATGTTCAAAGGTCGTTTCAATATATTCCACAACTTCCACTTCCATGTGGTTCTCTCCGCCTTCAGATGCACCTTTCATCCAGTGACCGCGGATTCCCACATGGGTAACATCATCCGGCACCACATCTTTTGTCTGCAGCATCAGATCCCAGTCCACTGCATAAATGTTGTGTTCTCCCATCTTCTGTACAGTTGAGAAATTTTTACATCCTGTCAGTCTGGCTGCCTGCAGAATACCGGGTCGTTCAAAGAGTTTCTTTGTTTCTCCTGTAGTAAGTGCCTGACCGCTGTCCAGAATTGTCAGATGTCCGCAGAACTTGTAAGCCTCATCACGGCTGTGAGTGACCAGAATCATATCACCTGTGTACTCATTAAGAAAGTTCTGCATATCACGCTGCATGATATCTTTCAGATATCCATCCAGTGCTGAGAACGGTTCATCCAGAAGGATGACTTCCGGTTCTCCGATCATCATTCGTGCCAGTGCGACACGCTGCTGCTGACCTCCGGAAAGCTGTCCCGGATAACGTTTCTCCAGCCCGTTAAGCTGATAGCGCTCTATGTAATCTGCCACTTTTGCCTTAAGATGTTTCTTATCCCCTCTGTATCCGCATGCAATATTCTTCTCTACAGTCATGGTAGGAAAAAGTGCATAGTTCTGAAAAAGATAGCCAACCTTCCTCTCCTGCGGTTTAAGATTGATTTTCTTTTCTGAATCAAAAAGAACTTTATCATTTACAACAATTCTTCCTGAGTCCGGTGTCTGGATTCCTGCAATACAGCGCAGAGTCATACTTTTTCCGCTTCCGGATGCTCCAAGGATTCCCATTGGAGAACCATCACTCTCCAACTTTACTTTCAGAGTGAAGCCATGAAGTTTCTTCTCAATATCCACGCTGACTGCCATTACATCCACCTGCCCATCTTCATTCCCTTACCGGAAACAATATTGATTGCCGCAACGATCACAAATGAAATAATAAGAATCACAACTACCCAGAAACCTGCCATTCCATAATTTCCCGCCGCAGTTTCAGAAGCAATGGCGACAGAAACAGTTCTTGTCTTGCCAAGAATATTTCCTGCAAGCATGGATGTAGCACCGTATTCTCCGATTGCTCTGGCAAATGCAAGCACCGTACCGGAAGCAATTCCGGGTCCTGCTGTCGGCATAACAACTGTCCAGAAGATTCTTCTGTCACTCATGCCAAGAGTTTTCCCTGCTGCGATCAGATTCACATCCACCTGCTCGAATGCAGCACGCGCATTTCTGTACATCAGCGGAAACGCAATTACAGATGCTGCGATCACGCAGCCCTTCCAGGTCTGTACGATCTTAATGTCAAAATTATCCAGCAGAAATGCCCCCAACGGACGTCTCAGACTGAACAGCAGAAGCAGGATGAAACCGGCCACTGTCGGGGGAAGTACCAGAGGCATGGTCAGGATACCATCCAGTATGCCTCTGGAAACAGGCTTCATCTTCATCACCAGTCTCGCAAAGAATATTCCCAGAAAGAACGCGATCACAGTAGCCGTAAAACCTGTTTTCAGTGAAATCCATAAAGGACTCCAGTTTATTTCTGCCAGAAATTCACTCATTCTTATTTAGCTTCCTCTGTTGTCTCTGTCTCAGCATTTGTTTCTGTGTCATCTGCTTCTTCTGTTGCTTCTGCATCTTTATCATCTGTTTCGGAAGCATCATCTGCTTTGTATGCTGTGAATCCGTATTTCTCGAATACTTTCATAGCGTCGTCAGATTTGATGTACTCAAGGAATGCTTCTGCGGCTGCTGTATCATCTTCAGATGCCTCTTTGTCTTCGATAAGACCTACCGGATAGAGAACAGGTGTCTTCAGTACATCAGCCGGAGCTTCTGCGATAACGTCTACTTTATCTGCAACGGAAGCTGCATCTGTAGCATAAACGATACCGATCTCATTACTTCCTTCACTTACTGCTGCAAGAACTTCAGATACGTTCTTACCTTCATTGATCTCCATCTTATTTACTTCATCTGTAATTCCAAGGTTGTCAAAAATTTCTCTGGCATACTGTCCAACCGGAACACTGTCACCTGCAAGTGCAATATTGGCTGCATCTGTAATGTTCTCAAATCCTGTAACTTTTGTTTCTCCATCCTTAGGTTTGATCAGAACGACTTTATTCTCAAGGATATCTTCTACAGTATCTTTCTTAGCCAAATTTTCGTCTACCAGAGCATTCATCTGTTTATCAGATGCTGAGAAGAAGATATCGCAGCGTGCGCCCTCTTCGATCTGTGTCTGTAATGTACCTGAACTGTCTGCATTGTAAAGGATTTCAACATCAGGATATGTCTCATTGAAATCTTTCTGGATTTCTTCCATTGCATTGCTTAAGCTTGCTGCGATGAATGTGTTGACTTCACCTTTTAAATCTGTATCTGCTGCGAAAACTCCTGTGCTGAGCATTCCTGCGCTCAGTACTCCTGCCATCATTGCTGCAATTAATTTCTTTCTCATATTTTTACCGTCTTTCATTCAGTTTAGTTTTGTTTTATTCAGTTTTGTTTCCTTTTGTGTCTATTGTACAAAACTTTTGTATTCTTGTCAATTTTATTTGTATATGTTATCATGTAAATGATAAAAGGTCGAAAGCCTTATTTTTACCGGCATAAACAACTTTCCGGCCTTTGATCGGGTATCAGATAAATCTATAGAAAAAAATAATAAACAGTGAGGTAATTATCATGAAATTAAGTGCACGCAATCAGTTAAAGGGGAAAGTAGTAAGTATCAATAACGGAGCTGTAAACTCCATCGTTTCTATTGATATTGGCGGCGGAAACATTATCACAGCAACCATCTCCTGTGCAGCAGTTGAAGAATTAAACCTGAAAGTAGGTTCTGATGCTTATGCAGTGATCAAGGCTACTAATGTCATGGTAGGTATTGATGAATAAACTTTACACAGCTCAGGAGGTCGCAGACCGTCTGAAGATTAAAAAGACGACGGTCTATGAACTTATCAAGCGCGGTGAGCTGGAATCTTCCAAAATCGGAAAACAGCTCAGGGTCAGTGAAGAACAGTTGACACAGTATCTTAACAGAAGCAGTTCCGGCAATTCCGGAAGCGGGCAGGATATTCCGTACACTTCTGTTAATTTTGAACCTGAGAGTTCTCTGCTGAAGAGGGATTATCTGCTTCATTCCAGTGGTATCATTTTAGGCGGCCAGACTTCTGCTGCCCTGGAACTTCTTCTCGGCAAAATGTCCGCTCATCCTGATGGGCTTCCTGTCCTGCAGTCTCATATGAATGACTATAACGGACTTTATTCCCTGTATTTCGAAAAGGCACATATCGCTGCTACCAGTCTGGATGTAGATGATATCCGTCACCTGGTTCCCGGAATCCCTCTGGTACTTCTTTCTTTATATAAATACTCTGTCGGCTTCTATGTACAGGCCGGAAATCCTGAAAAAATTTCTTCTGTAGAGGACCTGACGAATCCGAAAGTTGTTTTTATGAATCGTGAAAAAGGAAGTGCCCGCAGGGTTTATCTGGACCGTCTGTTAAAAGAACGGGGAATCTCTTCTGAAAAGATCAGCGGATACAGAAATGAAGCTGTCTCTGATATGTCATCTGCATCTGCTGTTTTTGAGCACAGAGCGAATGTTGCTTTGGGAGAAGAAATGATCGCACGTTATTTTCCGGGACTTGATTTCGTCCCTGTAACTGATATGCAGATGTATCTGGCAATTCCTGCGAAATCAGTGAAAAATCCGGGGTTCTCTGCTCTTGTGGAAATTGTACAGTCTGAAGATTTCAAAACTGAGATTCATCATCTGACAGGTTATGACACCTCTTATACCGGTGAAATGATCTGCATATAGGAATCCTGTAACATGATAAAAAGCCCTGCTGTCCGGGATATACGCTTATGACGTACATGCCGCTCATACAGCAAGGCTTTTCTTATGCATTAACCAAGAAGTGTTTTTCCGATAAAGTATCCAAGCACCAGAATACCAAGTGCGATTCTGTACCATCCGAATACCTTGAAGTCATGTTTCTTTATGTATCCCATCAGGAATTTGATCGCGATAATGGAAACTACAAATGCTACTACCATTCCCACGATCAGGATCATCACCTCTGTTCCTGTGAAAGAGAAACCGAATTTCAGGATTTTCAGCAGACTGGCTCCGAACATGACCGGAATTCCCAGGAAGAACGTAAATTCTGCTGCTACTGTACGGGAGATTCCTGCAAGAATACCTCCGATAATAGTGGAACCTGAACGGGATGTACCCGGAACTACGGAGAGTACCTGGAACAGACCGATGATGAATGCAGTCTTAAATGACAGATTTTCCAGATTTGTACAGGTTGGTCTTCTTCTCTTGTTATAGTTCTCAATGACAATGAAGAGGATACCATATACGATCAGTGCAATGGCAACTACTACATAGTTATTAAATTTCTCTTCAATGACATCATTAAACGGAAGTGCGATAACAATCGTCGGTATACAGGCTACTATAATTTTAAACCAGAGCACCCATTTCTCTTTATCACAGAATTTCTCCACAAAAGTAAGAATTCCTCTGGACACTGCACCATGCCTGTTAAGCACTGCCTGCTGCTTCTTTGAAATTGGTCTGATATAAAACGGCCACAATTTGTTCCAGTAGAGAACTACAACCGCAAGGATCGCGCCAAGCTGGATCACTACGAAAAACAGATTCTTAAAATCCTCTGTCACATTCAGTTTCAGAAACTCATCCACCAGGATCATATGTCCGGTACTGCTGATTGGGAGCCATTCTGTGATTCCCTCCACAATCCCAAGGAAAATGACCTTTAACAGTTCAATAAAATCCATAATCTTTCCTTTCTTACAGCATTCATCTATTTTCTTTTATCTGCTTATATGATTATATTACACACCATGATGCCGGCACAACTGTAATTTGCAATTTTCGTACTATAGCAATCCTCATATAAGATAAAATATGACAGCAGCTGCCATCTTCCACAAAGAAAATGCAACTGCTGTCTTTTCATTTTATACTATATCATTTATCTGTTGTAAAATTATCGCCTTGCGATCGTAGCAATATCAATAAGAGATAAATTATTCAGGTCTGTATTCTCAAGGCTGGTTGCCAGTGCTTCTGCTGTATCCAGAGAAGTAAGGACATTGACACCTGTCTCGATGGCGTTACGTCTGATGACGAAACCATCTTTCTGATGCTCTACGCCCTGTGGCGGAGTATCGATGACAACGTCGATCTTATGACCAAGGATAAGGTCCATAAGGTTTGGTGCAGGCTGCTCCAGCTTATTTGTACGGATTACCTTGATTCCGTTTTCTTTGAGGACTTTTGCAGTTCCCAGTGTAGCATAGATTCTGTAGCCAAGTGCTTCGAATCTTCTTGCGATCGGGATGATATCCTGTTTGTCTTCGTCTTTAACAGTGATGATCATGTTTTTGTGTTTCGGAAGACGGATACCAGCTCCGATAAATGCTTTATAAAGTGCTTCGTTAAATGTCTCAGCAATACCAAGGCACTCACCTGTAGATTTCATTTCCGGTCCAAGGCTGATATCAGCGCCACGGATCTTCTCAAATGAGAATACAGGCATCTTGATCGCATAGTGTTTTGCTTCCGGCTGAAGTCCCGGTTCATAGCCCATATCTTTCAGCTTGTATCCAAGGATTACCTTCGTTGCAAGAGGAACGATCGGAATTCCTGTTACCTTGCTGATGTACGGTACAGTACGGCTGGAACGAGGATTAACCTCGATTACATATACATCATCTCCAAGAACAATGAACTGGATGTTGATCATACCGATAACATGCAGTGCTCTTGCAAGACGTCTGGTGTATTCTGCAATTGTCTCTTTTGCTTTTTCGCTGATGGTCTTTGCCGGGTATACGGAGATACTGTCACCGGAGTGGATTCCGGCACGCTCAATGTGCTCCATGATACCAGGGATCAGGATATCCTCGCCATCGCATACAGCATCGACTTCGATTTCCTTACCCATCAGATATTTATCAACAAGGATCGGGTGCTCCTGTGCGATCTGGTTGATCACACCGATATACTCTTCTACGTCCTCGTCACTTACAGCGATTCTCATGCCCTGACCGCCAAGTACATAGGAAGGACGAACCAGAACAGGATAGCCCAGCTCATTTGCCGCTTTCTTAGCTTCCTCAGCAGTAAATACTGTCTGTCCCTTTGGTCTCGGGATCTCGCATTTTTCAAGAATCTCGTCGAAAAGTTCTCTGTCTTCTGCTGCATCTACGTTCTCAGCAGATGTTCCGAGGATCTTAACCCCCATCTTTGTCAGTGCTTCTGTTAATTTGATAGCTGTCTGTCCACCGAACTGTACAACTGCTCCGTCCGGTTTCTCAATATTTACTACATTCTCAACATCTTCCGGTGTCAGCGGCTCGAAATACAGTTTATCTGCGATATCGAAGTCGGTGCTGACGGTCTCCGGGTTGTTGTTGATGATGATGGTCTCATAGCCTTCTTTTGCAAATGCCCATGTACAGTGCACGGAACAGAAGTCGAACTCAATACCCTGACCGATACGGATCGGACCGGAACCAAGTACCAGGATTTTCTTTTTATCCGGTGTTGCTACTGCTTCATTCTCTGTGCCTTCATCACCGTATACAGAATAGTAATATGGTGTTGCTGCCGCAAATTCTGCGGCACAGGTATCAACCATCTTATATGCTGCTTTAATCTGATATTCTTCACGGAGAGCTTTAATCTCTTCTTCTGTTTTGCCTGTCAGACGTGCAACGATGTAGTCCGGGAATTCCATGCGTTTTGCTTCAAGGAGAAGCTCTTTTGTAAGCTTTCTGGTCTTAAGAGCATTTTCCATACCTACAAGGATTGCAATCTTATCGATGAACCAGATATCAATCTGTGTGATGTCATGAAGCATGGACTGCGGCATACCACGACGGATTGCTTCTGCAATCTTCCAGATTCTGCGGTCATCTACGATTTCCAGCTCTGCAAGAAGTTCCTCGTCTGTAAGCTGTGTAAAATCATAGGACATCAGACTGTCTACGTGCTGTTCCAGAGAACGGATTGCTTTCATCAGGGCACCTTCAAAGTTATGGCAGATACTCATAACCTCACCTGTAGCCTTCATCTGAGTAGTAAGGGTTCTCTTTGCAGTGATAAATTTATCAAATGGAAGTCTCGGAATCTTAACTACACAGTAGTCAAGCATTGGCTCGAAACTTGCATATGTTTTTCCTGTGATCGCATTCGGAATCTCATCCAGTGTATAACCCAGGGCAATCTTTGCTGCAACCTTTGCGATCGGGTAACCTGTCGCCTTACTTGCAAGTGCAGAGGAACGGCTTACACGCGGGTTTACCTCGATTACACAGTATTCAAAGCTGTCCGGTTTCAGAGCGTACTGAACATTGCATCCGCCTGTGATTCCAAGCTCTGTGATGATGTTCAGGGCTGAAGTACGGAGCATCTGATATTCTTTATCTCCCAGTGTCTGAGACGGAGCAACTACGATAGAGTCACCTGTATGAACACCAACCGGGTCAATGTTCTCCATGTTGCAGACTGTGATGCAGTTTCCTGCGCTGTCACGCATTACTTCATATTCAATCTCTTTCCATCCTGCGATGCAGCGCTCTACCAGAACTTCACCTACACGAGAAAGACGGAGACCATTCTCCAGGATTTCACGGAGTTCATATTCATTATGGGCGATACCGCCGCCGCTTCCACCGAGTGTGTAAGCAGGACGGAGAACTACCGGATAGCCGATGGTATTTGTAAATGCAAGACCATCTTCTACTGTTGTAACAACCTTGGATGCTGCGATCGGCTCACCGATCTTCTCCATGGTATCTTTAAATTCCTGACGGTCCTCTGCTTTCTTGATGGTCAGAGCTGTGGTACCGATCAGTCTTATATTGTGTTCTTTCAGGAAACCTTTCTCATCCAGCTCCATGGCCAGGTTTAATCCTGCCTGGCCGCCCAGTGTAGGAAGGACGCTGTCCGGTTTCTCTTTCAGGATAAGCTGTTCTACTACTTCTACTGTCAGAGGCTCGATATAAACTCTGTCAGCGATATCTTTATCTGTCATGATGGTTGCAGGGTTGGAGTTAAGAAGAACAACCTCAATGCCTTCTTCTTTCAGGGAACGGCATGCCTGTGTTCCTGCATAGTCAAACTCTGCTGCCTGGCCGATGATAATCGGGCCGGAACCAATTACAAGTACTTTTTTAATGTCTTTATTTCTTGGCATTATTTATTTCCTCCCATCATATCCATAAATCTGTCAAACAGGTAGCTGGAATCCTGCGGTCCCGGGCATGCTTCAGGATGGAACTGTACAGTAAAGATGTTCTTTCCTTCGTATGCCATACCTTCGTTTGTGCCGTCATTGACATTAACAAATGCAGGTTTTGCAATGTTTTTCTCTTCAAGTCCCTCAGCATCTACTACATAGCCATGGTTCTGGGAAGAAATGTAAACACGTCCTGTTGCAAGGTCTTTGACCGGATGGTTTCCGCCTCTGTGTCCGTATTTCATCTTATGGGTATCTCCACCTGTTGCAAGTGCCATCAGCTGATGTCCAAGACAGATTGCAAAGATCGGAACTTCAGAATCGTATAATTTTTTTATTTCTTTTATAATAGAAGTACATTCCTTTGGATCTCCAGGGCCATTACTTAACATAATGCCATCCGGGTTTGCCTCCAGAATCTCTTCCGCAGGTGTCAGTGCCGGATAAATTGTAACCTCACATCCTCTTTCATTCAGGGAACGTGCAATGTTTCTCTTTGCTCCCAGGTCAAGAAGTGCTACTTTCGGGCCATCGCCTTTTAAGATTTCTTTCTCGCGGCATGTTACCTTCTCTACTACCTTACCTGTTGTATATGCTTTTAACTGGGGGATAATTGTATCTAAATCATAATTTTCATTGACGGTGATCATACCGTTCATGGTACCTTTCTCACGAAGGATTTTCGTCAAGGCTCTGGTATCAATTCCGGCAATACCTGGAATATCATGCTTTGTTAAGAAATGCTGAATCGTGTCCACGCTTCTGAAATTACTTGGGACACGGGATAATTCGCGGACAATAAAGCCGTCCACCCATGGCTTT
>OGUQ01000680.1_pt1 | contig 32162 bp, 20 predicted proteins | sample 1574701 | NCBI WGS metagenome assembly OGUQ01 (sample SAMEA2582087, study PRJEB24529) | metagenome | biome: Human gut stool | place: China | collected 2011 | reverse complement strand
TGGTTCATCAAGATGACAGCAGTCAAAGATGACCTGATCAGAAACAACAACACCATCAACTGGATTCCGGAGAGCATCGGTAAAGGACGTTTCGGTGACTGGCTGGAGAACATTCAGGACTGGGGTATTTCCCGTAACCGTTACTGGGGAACACCACTGAACATCTGGCAGTGCGAATGCGGACATATGCATTCCGTTGGAAGCCGTCAGGAATTATTTGAGATGAGCGGTGATGAGAGAGCCAAGACAGTAGAACTTCATCGTCCATACATTGATGAGATCAAACTGAAGTGTCCGGAATGTGGTGGAGAAATGCACCGTGTACCGGAAGTTATCGACTGTTGGTTCGACTCAGGAGCAATGCCTTTCGCACAGCACCACTATCCATTTGAAAACAAAGAATTATTTGAGCAGCAGTTCCCTGCAAACTTTATCTCCGAGGCAGTAGACCAGACTCGTGGATGGTTCTACTCACTCCTTGCAGAATCCACACTGCTCTTCAACAAAGCACCATATAAGAACGTAATCGTTCTGGGACATGTCCAGGATGAGAACGGACAGAAGATGAGTAAGTCCAAAGGAAATGCAGTTGACCCGTTTGACGCACTGAACAAATACGGCGCAGACGCGATCCGCTGGTATTTCTACATCAACAGCGCACCATGGCTTCCAAACCGTTTCCATGGCAAAGCTGTTGTAGAAGGACAGCGTAAATTCATGAGCACACTCTGGAACACATACGCGTTCTTCGTATTATATGCAAACATCGACAACTTCGATCCAACTAAATACAATCTCGAATATGATCAGCTCCCTGTAATGGATAAATGGCTGCTCAGCAGATTAAACACAACTGTACAGGCAGTAGACAATGACCTGGCAAACTACAAGATTCCGGAAGCAGCAAGAGCACTCCAGGAATTCGTAGATGAGATGAGTAACTGGTATGTAAGAAGAAGCCGTGAACGTTTCTGGGCAAAAGGAATGGAGCAGGATAAGATCAATGCTTACATGACTCTGTACAACGCACTGGTAACAATCGCCAAGACAGCAGCTCCGATGATTCCGTTCATGACAGAAGATATGTACCAGAACCTTGTAAGAAGCGTAGACAAAGATGCTCCGGAAAGTATCCACCTCTGCGACTTCCCGACTGTAAACGAAGCATGGATCGACAAAGACCTCGAAGCAGACATGAAAGAGCTTCTCGAGATCGTAGTTCTCGGACGTGCATGCAGAAATACAGCAAACATCAAGAACCGTCAGCCGATCGGAACCATGTATGTAAAAGCTGAGAAGAAGATGGGCGAATTCTACACAGACATTATCGCAGACGAGCTGAATGTCAAAGAAGTAAAATTTGCAGATGACGTAGAATCCTTTATTTCCTACAGTTTCAAACCACAGCTTCGTACTGTAGGACCGAAATACGGCAAACTCCTCGGTGGAATCAAACAGGCTCTGACAGACATCGACGGAACAGCAGCAATGAAAGAACTTAAGAGCAATGGTGTTCTGAAACTGGATATCAACGGAAATGATGTTGAACTTACAGAAGAAGATCTTCTTATTGAAACAGCACAGACAGAGGGTTACGTATCCGAATCCGACGGCGAAACATCTGTAGTTCTCGATACAAACCTGACACCTGAACTGATCGAAGAAGGATTTGTACGTGAGATCATCAGCAAGATCCAGACCATGCGTAAAGAAGCCGGCTTCGAAGTTATGGATAAGATCAAAGTATATGCTCATGGAAACGACAAGATCCAGGAAGTCATGAAAGCACACGAAGATGAGATCAAATCTGAAGTACTTGCAGACGAAATGGTACTTGGCGAGACCGATGGTTATGTGAAAGAATGGAACATCAATAAAGAAACTGTAACCATGGGAGTAAAAAAATTGTCATAATTTTCGGCAAATATACAGATGACAGGCTGTCGAAAAAAGAGTATCATATTCTTTGACAGTCTGATTTCAAAGAAGAAATTGGAGGCAGAGCTACTTTGCCCCCAATTTCTCTGATAAAGGAACGGAAAGATTATGACGAAATACCAGTTACTGTTTGCGGATCTTCCCTGCGATATTTTTTGCAGAGAACGAAACAGTAACGGAAACCAGATTACGGGAGGTATGTAATGACAAACGAAATGTTCAAGAAAGAGGCATTCAAGAAAAGCGTAAAAGACAACGTAAAATTCCTCTATCGAAAAACAATTGAAGAAGCTACACAGGAGCAGATTTTCCAGGCAGTAAGCTACACAGTAAAAGACGTTATCATCGATAACTGGCTTGAAACACAGAAAGCATACGACGAGCAGGATCCAAAAACTGTATACTACATGTCCATGGAATTCCTGATGGGACGTGCCCTTGGAAACAACCTGATCAACCTTTGCGCATATGGCGAAGTAAAAGAAGCCCTTGATGAACTGGGATTCGATCTCAACTGCATCGAAGATCAGGAACCGGACCCGGCACTTGGAAACGGTGGTCTGGGAAGACTTGCTGCATGCTTCCTTGATTCTCTCGCAACATTAAACTACTCTGCATATGGATGCGGAATCCGTTATCACTACGGAATGTTCAAACAGAAAATTGAAAACGGTTACCAGATCGAAGTACCGGACAACTGGTTAAAGAACGGCTACCCATTCGAACTTCGCCGTCCGGAATATGCCAAAGAAGTACACTTCGGCGGATATGTAAGAGTAGAATACGATCCTGAAAAAGGCGGAAATAAATTTATCCATGAAGGATATCAGGCAGTAAAAGCCATTCCTTATGATATGCCGATCACAGGTTATGACAACGACGTGGTAAATACACTTCGTATCTGGGATGCAGAACCGATCGTAGACTTCGAGCTGGATTCCTTTGACAAAGGTGATTACAAGAAAGCTGTAGAGCAGGAGAACCTTGCCCGCAACATCGTAGAAGTCCTTTACCCGAACGACAACCACTATGCAGGTAAAGAGCTGAGACTGAAACAGCAGTACTTCTTCGTATCTGCAAGTTTACAGGCAGCAATCGATAAATATAAGAAGAAACACAGCGACATTAAGAAATTATATGAAAAAGTAACCTTCCAGATGAACGATACACATCCAACTGTAGCAGTAGCAGAGTTAATGCGTATCCTCATGGACGAAGAAGGACTTGGCTGGGATGAAGCATGGGAAGTAACAACCAAATCCGTTGCTTACACAAACCATACCATCATGTCCGAAGCACTTGAGAAATGGCCGATCGAGCTCTTCTCCAGACTGCTTCCACGTGTATACCAGATCATCGAAGAGATTAACCGTCGTTTCATTCTCGAAATCCAGGCAAAATATCCGGGAAACTACGAGAAGATCAAAAAGATGGCAATCATTTACGACGGACAGGTTAAGATGGCTCACCTTGCAATCGCAGCAGGCTACTCTGTAAACGGTGTTGCACGCCTTCATACAGAGATCCTGAAGAATCAGGAATTAAAAGACTTCTATGAATTGATGCCACAGAAATTCAACAACAAGACCAACGGTATCACTCAGAGACGTTTCCTGCTTCATGCAAATCCACTCCTTGCAGACTGGATCACAGAGCATATCGGACCGGACTGGATCACAGACCTTCCGCAGTTAAAGAAACTGGCAGTTTACGCAGATGATGACAAAGCACTCCAGGAATTCATGAACATCAAGTTTAAGAACAAAGAGCGTCTTGCAAAATACATCCTCGAGCACAACGGCGTAGAAGTAGATCCGCACTCCATCTTCGATGTGCAGGTTAAGAGACTTCATGAGTACAAACGTCAGCTCCTGAACATCCTGCATGTTATCTATCTGTACAACCAGATCAAGATGCATCCGGAAATGGAATTCTATCCAAGAACATTCATCTTCGGCGCAAAAGCATCCGCAGGTTATGCAACAGCTAAGAAGATCATCAAACTCATCAACTCCGTAGCAGATGTAGTAAACAACGACGCTTCCATCAACGGCAAGATCAAAGTTGTATTCATCGAAAACTACAGAGTATCCAACGCTGAGTGGATCTTTGCAGCAGCAGACGTATCCGAGCAGATTTCCACAGCAAGTAAAGAAGCATCCGGAACAGGTAACATGAAATTCATGCTCAACGGTGCTCCGACACTTGGAACCATGGACGGTGCTAACGTAGAGATCGTAGAAGAAGTTGGCGCAGAGAATGCATTCATCTTCGGTTTAAGCTCCGACGAAGTTATCAACTACGAAAACAACGGCGGATACGATCCAAACGTAATCTACAACACAGACGAAGAAATCCGTCAGGTACTGATGCAGCTCATCAACGGAACTTTCTCCAGCGATACAGAACTCTTCCGTGACCTGTACGATTCACTCCTCAACACAAAGAACACAGACAGAGCAGACCGCTACTTCATCCTCGCAGACTTCCGCTCCTACGCAGACGCACAGAAACGCGTAGAAGTAGCCTACAAAGACGAAAAAGGCTGGGCAAAGAAAGCACTTCTTAATACAGCATGCAGCGGTAAGTTTACATCAGACAGAACAATTCAGGAATACGTGGACGATATCTGGCATCTGGATAAGGTTATTGTTAGAAAGAAATAATATGCTTATTTAGAAGAATTGGATTCTATATTGCTTTATTTGCTTTATTTGCTTTATTATAGAAGAAAATGCTTCTATATAAGTCAGGAAAGCCTCTGGCGATACAGTTGTAAAATGTATGGGCAGAGGCTTTTTTATAAAAGAATGTAGAACAAATAGTTCTTTTGCGGAAAATGAAAAATTCAGAGATACAAAGAAAGGGGTTGATCAAGTTATGGGCGGAAAAGTATTGGAATTGGAAACGGATAAATTTATAAAGAAAATAAGAGATAAGTATAAAGATGAGCTAGAAGCAGAAGCAAAAGATGAGGTAAAAACAGAAGTAGCAATTCGTATGCTTAAGAGAGGTAATTGTAGTTTGGAAGAAATTGCGAACGATACACAGTTATCGTTGGAACAGATAAAAAAGATAAAAGAAGAACTGCAGTTGTAAAATGAATAAATGGCAGAGAATCAGATAAGGTTCTCTGCTATTTTTGGATGATAAGACAGATAATACATCATCTTGTGATATAGAAGAAAAACTCACCATATTTGTAACAAATTATAGAATTCAAACATGAAAAATCAAGGAAAATAAATGCTTTTGAAGTGCGTGAAATTTAAAAAAATCGTAAAATTCTTGAGCATTACCCTTGACAAAAACTGGCTAAAGCACTATTATTAACCATAACAGACAGATTATGTCTAGGAATCTTTACCCAAAAAGAAATAGTTATATTAAGGAAAGGGGAACTATAATCATGACAAAGATTAAAAATACGAAGAAAGGCATGGCTAAGAAAACCTTAAGTATGTCTCTCGTCGTTGCAATGCTGGCAACCTCAAACGTTCCAGTATGGGCTGCTGAGTTCAGTGACGGAACAGACGCTACATTCACATCTGAAGCAGAAGCTCCAGTTGTTGAAGATAATACAACAGACGCTGTAGATGCACAGGCTACAGGGGATGCTTGGACTGTTAAATTAGACAAAGAACTTCCAACTTCTGTTGCATGGGGAAATTCAGATACTGTAACAGGCAATATCAAACAGACTGGTGTTGAGACTACATCTGTAACAGGTCTGAAATACACATGGAAAGATACTGCTACCGGATTAGCAACAGACGCTGGAACTGCTGTAACAGTAGATGCAAAAGGAAACTTCACAATTAATCTGCCAACAGCTGCGGAATGCGTAGGAAATTCCTACACATTATTTATGTGGGACGACAACGGAGATTGGACATATACTTCTTCTGCAATTGCCGTAGTTGCCAAAAACATCAAAGATGCCGGTGCAAGTGTTGCTCTGAAAGCAGGTGCTGAAACAGGATATACCGGAAAAGAAGTAAAAGCAGATGTAAATGTAACTATGCCGACAGACTTTGAAACCACAGGAAAATACAGTGTTGACTATACAGGCTCACCTGACTTAATTAACAAAGGGTCTAAAGTTACAGTAACTGTTACAGTAACTGATTCAAAATTATATACTGGATCTGTTACAACAGAATATACAATCGGACAGAAAAAAGCAACAGCAGAAGATTTCAAATTAAGCTATATCAATAATTCATTCGAATATACAGGATCTGATGTTAAACCAGAAACTACTGATATCCGTGTTCAGGACGTTAATGGAAAAACAATTGACGGTGCTGTAAAATCTGTAACTCCAACTACTGCTTCTAAAGAAGTAGGTTCTTATGAAGCAAATGCTGAAATTGATATGAGCAAGTTCGAGAATTACAGCGGAACATTAACAACTAAGGTTGAAGGAAAATATAATGTTGTTGCCCGTGATCTTAGCAAATGTACTGTAACAGTTAAAGCTAAACCGGCATCCACAGATAATAAAGCTGTTGCTTTGACTGCAAGTGATTTAACAATTAAAGATGCAAAAGGTAATGTATTACCTTTAACAGATAGTGATATTGCAGTTACTGTTCCAGCAAATGCAATCGCATCCGGAACATATACAGTAACAGTCGGACCTAAATCCGGAACAAAAAATGTAACAGGTTCTGCATCAGCAACCCTTACATTATATGCATCTGATATTTCAGACGCAATTGAACTGGATGCTACCGCACAGGCTGAATTAGCTAAAGCTGCTTATTACACAGGTTCACAGATCACTAAAGATACAACCAAATTTGTCGGACATATTTACAAAAAAGGAACAACTCAGTATCTTGATCAGAATCAGTATACTGTAGAATTTGGCACAAACGTAAATGCAGGATCTGAAGCAGGTATTGTTCGTATCGTCGGTAAAAATACATATGCAGGATCTGTTAAAGAGTATAAGTTTGCAATTACACCTGCAACAATTAAGAAGACAGAAGTTACAGATGTAGAATATAAAGAAGGCGCAACAGATAAAGATTACGCTCCAACAGTAACTATTACAGCTGAAAATGGAGATAAGAAGACCTGGACATTAAAAGAAGGTACAGATTATACCGTTACTTATGCTATTAAGAAAAATACATCAGGAGTTGCAGAAAATGTATTAGGTAATAAGATCGTTGCAACAATTAAGTATAGTAAAGATGCTGTAACTAACTATGGTCTTACTTCTGATACAGTAACCGATGAAACAAGCACAATTGTAGGAAAAACATTAACATCCGCAAATATCAAGATGGATAAGACTTCCTATGATTATACTGGCAAAGCAATTGTACCTGAATACAAAGTATACGATGGCGATAAACTTCTTAAAGAAGGAACAGATTATATTGTAAAGAATACAATTGGCGGAAAAGATGTTGGAGAAGCAACATTGGTAATCACTGGTGCCGGAACTTACAACAGCAAAATTGATGCTACAGCTAAATTCAATGTTGTACCTGTAAGTGCTGACAAAGTAACTGTTACATACAAAAACGCTGAATATACAGGTGACTCTATCCAGCCTAAGTTAGCTGATATTGATGTTAAATTAGGTGATGTTGATGTTAAATCCCAGTTCCAGATTACAGGATATGGCGAAAACATTAATGCTGGTAAAGATGCAGGAAGCCTTGTATTAGCTCCTGTAAAAGACAATAAAAACTTTACATCCGGAACAACAAAGAACGCAACATTTGATATTGCACAGGCAACATTAACCGGAACTATCAAAGTATACAATGCAAACGGTATTGAGTTAACCGGAGCTCAGAATTTCACATACGATGGAACAGAAAAAACATTTGCCAAAGTTGTATTTACACCATCTGTTACCGGAAACAAGAAGGTAACAAGTGATGATTACGAAATTCAGTATGTAAACAATACAACCGGTGCAGGCGGAGCAAAAGTTATCGTTGTAGCCAAAGGAAATTATAAGGCAGCTGGTACTGCAACAGATCTTTCAACTGGTAAAGAAGTTGAAATTAAAAACGTTGCTGCTTCTAAAGACTTCACTATTGAGTCCAAACTGTATTTCACAGAAAAAGAAGTTACTGTAACGGATGCTGAATATGCCGGACCAAACATGGTTGCTGAGCCTACTATTGTAGTTCGTGATGGTGACAAAGTTCTGGTTAAAGATAAAGATTATACTGTAACCTTGACTCCGGTAAGCGCCGGAACTGCTCCAAGTGCAACAACTTATACATGGACAGTAAAAGGAAAGGGCGTTTACCAAGATCAGTCAAAAGGAAATTATGCAACAGGAACATGGAAGATTGTTAAGAAAAATGTAGCAAATCTTGACATCAAAGTTGATCTTGACGCTAAGGGAGAACCAGTTCTTACAGTTATGAATGGCAACCTTAAAGTTGACAACAAAGACTTCACAGTTACATTAAGCGATGACAAGAAAACTGCTACTGTAACTGCAACAACTGGAAATCAGTATTATGTTGGTTCCAAAGAAGTTAATGTAGGTGGTGAAGCTGTAACAGTTGGTGCTCCAATGATCAGCAATGTTAAAGTTGTTGGTAACAAAGCAACCGTGATCCTTTCCGGTGAAGTTGAAGGCGCTGCTGGTTATGATTATGTAATCTCTACAGACCGTGACTGCATCACAAACAAAGATTACGATGCAGTAAACAAAAATCAGGTTAAGACTAGCACTACTTTCGAATATGTTGGTCAGGGAACATACTATGCATACTGCCACGCTTGGAAACGTGACGCTAATGGTAAGAAAGTATTCGGTGAATGGTCCAATGCTTACCCATTCTCTGTAAGCGCAATCACACCATCCCAGCCAGTGATCACAAGCGTTAAAGTAAAAGGTTCTACTGTAACTGTAACATATACAAAAGCATCCAATGCTGATGGATATGATGTAGTTCTCGGAACATCTACAAAGAAAGTTAACGGAGAAACACGTCCGGTAGAATACGGAAAACTTGTTAAGAAGAACATCAAAGGTAATGTTGTAACAGCAACATTCAAGAATGTGAAGAAAGGAACCTACTATGCAGGTCTCCACGCATTCAACAGAACTTCTGAAGATGGCAAGAAAGTATTCAGCCAGTGGTCAAACGTTAAAAAAGTAAATGTAAAATAATCCATTTGGGTAATTAAATACAGATTCCTAAAAAGAAGACTCCAGCCATTTTAGCTGGAGTCTTTCTTTTTTAGGAAATATAAAAAACAGTGTGCGCTGTCAGGCGTACATGAGAAGAACCCCGGCCTTGATTGACCGGGGTTCCCTTTTTAGGAATCTGTATGAATACCCAAATGGATTATTTTACCGTTACAGTTTTTGTACCAGACCATTTGCTGAATACTTTGCTTCGGAGAGACATTGGGGTCTGACCTCAATGTGGTCAATTTACCGTCAACTTAAGGAAAATCGTCAGATTTTATCCTAATTATATACTATGGTTTACCGCAAAAATGCAGGATTAATCCTCAACCAGTTAGGAAATTCACCAAAAAGGCGCACTTAAATAAAGCTTAAATGTGACAGTGTTTTTATTTACAAGGTAGCTTTCTTATTTCTAAAATGTGAACGTCCTTTTGACTTTAATTTTTTTCTTGGAAATGATCTTCCGGGAAGGATCTGTGAACGGCACCGGACAGCTTCTTTGTACAGCTTCTCAATAACTGGGAGTTCAGACAGATCACAGAGAATCTTTGGAAAGATGATCTTGATCCGTCCGATGATAAATGCGCGATTAGCCTGATAACGAAATTTATTGGAACTTTTGGAAGTGATGTCTATTTCTTCATCTGCGTCATTCTTGATAAGGGAAACAAGATTTGAAAGAAGCATATTGATATAAAATTCCTGAATGATAGAAGTTGCAGTAGCACCGGAAAACTCTTCCATAGCAAAGCGGCTCTTTAATTCTTTGTATTTTAATTCCACCGGCCAGCGCTGAAAATAAAGTTCCTTAAACATATCTTTTGTAATGGCAGGATCAAACAGGTTTGTAGCAAGGTATTCCCTGCTTCCATCATCCAGCACTACTTCTATGACCCGTATGGAAAGATCGGAAGTCCCTTCTTTTTAACGCCTAGAGGGGTCTGACCATCGAAAATAACCGGAAAGATAATAATCTCCACATAAAATAATTCTAAAATTTGTATAACATAGAATTCCTTACCCACACATAAAACCATCCCAGCTATATGAATAATGTACATAGTCAGGATGGTTTTTATCATGAATGGTTGCTATTACAGTTGTTCTATTTTACAATGATGTTCTTTTGTGTCTTTATTATAACTGATTCCCACACCCAGGATTTGTCCGGTGTATCTTTACTTTTCCCCAGGCTTTCCCTTAAAGCGGAGCGCATACTGTTTTTCCCTGATCTGCCGGATTGCTTCTTCCGGTGAGTGACCTGCCTTTAATTCCAGGATCAGCCCTGTATCTGCCGGGTTTTCCGGATAAAAAATAAAATCTACAAATCCTTTACCTGCTTTATCTTCACGTTCTACCCGGTATCGGTCTCTGGCAGATAAATATACCAGATTTACTACCGCAGCCAGTTCCGTTTCGTTATTATACGAAAGAATCGGTGTTTCTGTATTGTGTGCCAGCTGCAGGATCTCAGCCATCCGATCTGTGTCACCGGACAGGGTTGCTTTTAGCATCTGGTCAGAAATATTAGCCAGACGATAGACATAACCCAGACTTTTCTCACTACGCAGAAGTTCTTCGTATTTGAACATTAATTCCCTGTTGGGAATAAATACTTTTCCCTTTGGGAGACCCGAAGGGTCTGACCATCTAATTTTCAAATAAAATAATTCTAAATTTTTCATAAAGGCAATTTCCTTAAAAAATAAAATAATATTTCCAAAAGAAAGTTTTAAATATACCTGCCAACTGACAGATTCATGCGTAAAATTTCGACTAATTCTTTTATAGAAATAAAAATGAGAGTATGATATAGTGATAGTAACAAAACAAAGGGAGGCAGTTATGGGCGTTTATTTAAATCCAGGGAATGATGCTTTTGCGGAATCTTTAAATTCTGAAATTTATGTAGACAAATCAAATATGATCCATTACACAAATCGTGTATTGGGTACAAAACAGAAATTCATCTGCATTAGCCGTCCGCGCAGATTTGGGAAGTCCATAACGGCCGAAATGCTTTCTGCATATTATGACAGCAGTGTAGATTCTCATCCTCTATTTTCTAAATTAAAGATCGCAGTAGATTCTTCTTTTGAACAAAATATAAATAAATATGATGTCCTTTTCTTTAATATCCAGAGTTTTCTAAGTCGTTCAGATTGTGCCTTGAATATGGTGGAATATCTGGAATTCAGGGTTATTCAGGAACTGGCAGAGAGGTATCCTGATCTAGGATTAGAAAGTGAACCCCATCTCACCAGCGCATTGGAAAAAATCTACAGCGTACATCGAAAGGGTTTTGTATTTATCATTGATGAATGGGACTGTGTTTTCAGAGAAAAGAAATCAGATGTTGATGCTCAGACAAAGTATCTGGATTTCTTGAGGGATCTTCTTAAAGATAAGGTATATGTTAAGCTTGCATATATGACAGGTATTCTTCCGATAAAAAAATATGGCACACATTCAGCTTTGAATATGTTTGATGAATTTTCTATGACAAACCCGAAGTATCTGGCATCTTATGTCGGATTTACAGAAGAGGAAGTCAGGGATCTCTGTCAAAAATACAATATGGATTTTGAAGAAACCAGACGATGGTATGACGGCTACAGATTTCGCAAAGCGGAACATATATACAGCCCTAAATCCGTAGTAGATGCCATGAGAAATGAAGCTTTTGACAGTTACTGGACACAGACCGAAACTTATGAAGCTTTAAAAACATATATCGATATGAATTTTGACGGGTTGAAAGATACCGTGATCGCCATGCTTGGCGGAGGCCACTGTCTGATTGATACCGGAACTTTTCAAAATGATATGACAACTTTTCACAGCAAAGATGATGCATTGACACTTCTGATCCATTTGGGGTATCTGGCATACGACATGGATTTACAGGAAGTATTCATCCCTAATGAAGAGGTACGTGCTGAATTTGCCCGTGCGATAAAAGCAAGTGGATGGCATGAAGTCATCCATGCTATCTCTATATCTGAAGAACTTTTAGAAAATACTCTAGCATGCAATAACGAAAAAGTCGCTCGGATAATTGATAATATTCATGAAGAATTTACTTCTATTCTCAACTATAACAATGAAATTTCATTGAGCTGTGTGATATCCATTGCTTATTACAGCGTCCGGCGCTATTATTCCATATATCGGGAGCTTCCATCTGGAAAAGGGTTTGCAGATCTTGTTTATTTACCTCGGATTCAATATCCGGAAAAGCCGGCAATGATAATAGAATTGAAATGGGATAAAACAGCCACTGGTTCTATCAGACAGATAAAAGATAAAAACTATATTAAAGGATTAAAAAATTATTCTGGAACTGTGCTGCTTGTTGGAATTAATTATAATAAATCTGATAAACATCATGAATGTCTGATAGAAACGATACAGATTTGAACCAATGGGAGATGACAATAATATGGGATTTTATCTGAACAGTGCGGCACCATGTTCTTTATATCGAAGTGAAGAACACATTGAGGTCTGACACTCTGAAGGATAAATAAAAAGAATGAAGCGTTCCTAAAAGATCCATAAAAGAAATATAAAATTAGGGTGTGAACTTCCAGAAGAAAGCTCCAGTCATTTCGGCTGGAGTCTTTCTTTTGGGAAATTATAAGGAGACACATTTTTACCAGCATGTGCGAGCTGCTAAAAGTCCCTGATTGATTTTACCTTCTATTTTTGCCCTGTTATAAATTTACTTTGTTCCTCTTCTGGCAAAGTATTAGTTAATGAATGAAGGTGAGAAGGACGGTTAGAGGGTATCCAGGCAACAATCAGTACCTGTAAAAGTTTTAACGCCAGTAAAGATGTTACAGTGAAAAACCTAATGAAGGTATTTTCATTATCAGAAGAAGATGCGGCTGGCTATGTGGAGAAATATTGGTAAACGCTATTTGGCAACGATATAAATAATAAATATGTTGAAATCAAGAGTGAATATACTCCCAGATTTTTCTGGGCGTTCTTGACGTAGGATATTAGTGCCAGACCACAATATTTCTACCACATCTTTCCAGTGTAAGCAAAACAAAGTAAGTACACGGGACGGACTGCATATGCACCTTAAATATCCAGACCACGCAGATAAGTTTCTGTCCAGTCTGGATATTTTTTATGTTTTTGATTATATAGCTAACCGTTCAATCAGACATTCATGTACTTTCGTTTTCGGGTTATAATTAATTCCTACCATCAGCAGATTCCCCTGGTAGTCTTTTAAAGTATGTGGATAATTACGCTCTTTTATCTGATTGATAGCACTTTCTGCATCCTTATTCCATTTCAATTCAATGATCATAGCTGGTTTATCCAGATGCTCTTTTCGCGGAAGATATACAATATCTGCAAAACCCTTTCCGGACGGCAGCTCTCTTATTTCAGTGTAATAAGTCCGTGCGCTATAATATGCAAGAGAAATTACGCATGCCAGTGCATTTTCGTCATTATATGTCAGTATAGACGTTTCAAAATGTGCTTCCTGGATTTTCTCTGCGACTGTCTCATTTTCCCTTTTCCATGTTGCCTGAAGCAATTCTTCAGAATTCTTTATCGCCAGAATTACTTCCTGCCATCCTGCATCCCGTATGGAGGTAACGAACTCTGTTGTAATCTCACTATTCGGAATAAATACTTCTTTTTTTGAAAAATCATATCCAAGATATCCAAGATGGATAAATAATGTCAATATGTCATCGGCGCTCGAAAAGGTCGTCATGTCATTACTAAACGAGCTGACATCAACAGGCTGTCTTTTACCGGCCAGCAATTCAATGATATTTTCTTTCAGCCCTTTATAGTTCATAATAATATAATCCCGAAGTGCCTCGAAGGTTTCTGTTTTATTCCAATAATTATCAAAGGAACGGTTCAGCATTGCACTTACAACTGAACGTGGATTATAGATATGTCCCATTTCTTTGAAATAATAACCATCATACCAGCGTCTGGTCTCATCAAAATCCATATCAAACCGTTTGCACAGACCTTTTACTTCTTTCTCTGTAAAACCAACATATTCAGCAAGAGTGCCCGGATTTGTCATGGAAAATTCATCAAACATGTTTAATGCAGAATGAGAGCCATATTTTTTGATTGGAAGTATTCCCGTCATATAGGTTAGTCCTACATAATTTCTGTCTTTTAAAAGATTACGCAGAAAATCAAGATATTTTTTCTGCGCTTCCGTATCCTTCTTGTTTTCTCTGAAAATGCAGTCCCATTCATCAATAATAAAGACAAACGGAATCCTGCTTTCACTGTAGATCTCCTGCAGTACATCAATAATGTCCGTCCGATTCAAATAGTCCAGATCAGGATATTCACGTAAAAGATCACGAAGCACATATTTACTAAGAAGGGTACACATTTTATCTATATTGTGGGTACGGCTGAAAAAATCCTGCATATTCAGAAAAATAGTATTGTACTTATTTAAATGGATCAAAAACGAAGAATCCGACGATATGTCCTTATCCGCAAATAATTCCCTGGAATTACAATTTCGTTGATAATACGCTGCCAGCATTTCCGCCGCCATAGATTTTCCAAACCGTCGTGGACGGCTTACACAGATAAATTTCTGCCGGGTACGAAATACTCTATTTGTATACCGAATAAGTCCTGTTTTGTCTATATAAATCTCTGATGAGACCGATTCAAAAAATCCATCATTACCTGGATTCAGATATAATCCCATAACACAAAATCACCCCTTCTTAAAATAGTATTATATTAGATCTTGTCATGATTCAGATATCCTTCATGCCATTATCATTCTCTTTAAGAACCATATATTACTGATACAAAATATTATAACAAATCATGATTATACTTGCCAGATTAAGTTTTCGACAAAGCACATCCCAGCTTTGATTAAACGCTTCTTTCTGGCATCTTAATATTTCGAATCAAAGAAGCAAAAAGCATTATAACTGTGTGAATTACTCGGCAACTGAGTTATCTGAGCATCTGAATTAAGGCATGATACCGCCTTTTTTCAGGGTGCATCCATGACACCACTACTGTTTGCTCTTTAGAGCTATACAGCTACTTTTATTATTTCCGGTGTTTTCAGTCCGGTTACGGACAGTTCTTTTTTTACTCCGGATACGGAGTGATATTTTCTCAGGATATTATATACGCCTACGGCATCTGCGTTATAAACTCTGTTTCCATCCCTGTACAGTCCTCTCTCTTTCCGGTTGGACGGTTCAAGAGGCATTGGGGTCTGACACTCTGAACATCACCAAATACGAATTAAAATAAATAAAAACAGATTACATGCTTTTGGATAAACTGTACCAATTTCTCAATTATTAGATTTGGAAATCCAATTTTAAAGGGCTATCTCAAAAGCTGTAATCTGTTTTTATTTTATTTTGTTTTATTTCACTTCAACCAGTTCGATTCTGAAATTCAGTTCTTTTCCAGCCATTTCATGGTTGGCGTCAAAGGTGATATTCTTTTCGTCCTTGGCGGTTACTTTAACCGGGAATGGCTGTCCGTACTGGTTGGACAGGTATACCTGCTGGCCTACAGTAAGGTCTTCTGAACCCGGAAGCTGTGCGATTTCCATGGTAAAGATTGCATTCGGATCAGCCATGCCATAAGCTTCTTCCGGCATCAGATGAACATCTACGATCTGTCCAACTTCCATATCTGCTACAGCAGCGTCAAATCCTTTGATCATCTGGCCAGCACCGCAGATAAATTCCAGCGGTTCTCCGCGGTCATAGGAAGAATCAAACTGTGTTCCGTCATTAAAGGTTCCTCTGTAATGTGTACGGCAGGTTTTACCCACGTTGCGTCCGGTGATAGTGCTCTGTGCTCCACAGCTTCCACCACAGCCACTGCCGCAGCTCTCTCCACAGGAATGTCCTTCTTCGTGAGAACCGCAGGAATGACCATCCTCATGGTGATGATCACAATTTGCACCAGAAGAAATTAATTCACCTTTCAGATAAAAATCTACCGCCTCATCCGCATCTCCCTGGACACCTGAGTATAATTCGATTCCAGCATCTGCAAGAGCAGCCTGAGCTCCGCCTCCGATGCCGCCACAGATCAGCACTTCAACATTCTGTCCGGCAAGTAATCCGGCTAAAGCACCGTGACCGCTGCCGTTAGATTCAATGATCTCGCTTGAAACAATCTGATCGTTTTCTACCTCATACACTTTAAAAGTCTCAGTTTTTCCAAAGTGCTGAAAAATAGTTCCATTGTCATAAGTTACTGCAATTTTCATGTGAAAAATCCTCCAAATTTATTACAAATATCGTTCAGACCAGTATAGCCTGTGGGCGCAATAAAATCAAGTAATATAAGACTTTTTGTACTGGTATGTATGCTTTGCGTCTGATAAAATAAAACTACATAACAAAGTAGTAGAAAGAAGGGAATGAAATTTATGAAAAGAAAAAAGAAAACATGGATAGTTTGGCTGATGTGCCTCTTACTTTGTGTCACGTCTTTGCAAGCTGGAAGCTTTAAAGACGTTCAGGCGGCTTCTGTGAGCAGTGAATTTACAGGATGGAAAACGGTGAATGGAAAGAAATATTATTACCAAAATGGTACAAAGCTCACTGGCCTGCACAAAATCGGTAAATATTATTATGGCTTTGCATCTGACGGAACGATGCTGACAGGATGGAATTATATCAAAAAACATTATCGTTATTTTGCAAAGCTGTCCGGAAGAATGCGTACCAGCCAGACGATTCAGGGAAGAAAAATCGACAGTAAAGGTGTCTGGACACCGGTTATCGTTTTGGATCCCGGACATTCCGGAATTGTTGCAGGCGGTTATGAGCCCCTCGGACCTGGTTCCAGTCAGACGAAGTCAAAAGACACTTCCGGAACGCAGGGCGTTGCGACTGGTGTGGAGGAATATAAGCTGACATTAAACATCGGACTTCAGCTACGCTCTTTACTTCGGGACAGGGGCTGTAAAGTAGTCATGACTCGCACGAACAGTAAGGTTGCATTAAGCTGCATCGACCGTGCCAGGATAGCAAATAAAGCAAAAGCAGATGCATATATCAGACTGCATGCCAATGGAAGTGACAATTCCTATGTAACCGGAGCGATGACTATCTGCACCACCAAAAACAGCCCTTATATTGCGTCCATGTACAAAAAGAATAAATCCCTGTCTAACGCCGTTTTGAATGCTTACGTGTCTGCCACAGGATGCCGGAAGGAGTATATCTGGGAAACAGATTCCATGTCTGGAAATAACTGGAGCAAAGTTCCGACAACACTGATTGAAATGGGATATATGAGCAACCCATCCGAAGACCGACTCATGCAACAGACTTCCTACCAGAAAAAGATGGTCAGGGGAATTGCAAAAGGAATTGAGAATTATCTGACAGATTTGTCGAAATCTTTATGCTGACAAATATTCCTAAACAATGTTATAATCCATTTAAGGGAACATTTTATCCATTATCAATATGAAGAAGGTGAGTGCAGATATGGCAATGTTTTTGAATAATTCATACCCATATAAAAGGTATAAAAAGATATCCAACACAACATATTTTATAGATAAGTCCTGCATATTAGACGATATATTAAGATGTATGGAAGAAGAAACTCAGTATATCTGTATCACCAGACCGCGCAGGTTTGGAAAAACAGTCATGGCCAATATGCTTGGTGCATTCCTTGGAAGATCCTGGAATTCTTCAGATATCTTTGACCACTTAAAGATCTCCTCTTCTGAAAGATATTCCAGATATCGAAATCAATACGATATTATCTATATCGATTTCAGCAGACTTCCAGAAAATTGTGTATCTTATCAGCAGTATATAGACCGTATCATTAGTGGACTGAAAAAAGATCTGCTAAATGCTTATCCGGAATCTGCTTTAGATTCTGATCTTTCCGTATGGGACATGCTCTCAATGATCTCGGATCAGTCGGATTGCTCTTTTGTATTTATTATGGATGAGTGGGACGCGGTATTCCATATGCCGTTTATTACCGAAAAAGATAAGGCAGAATACATTCTTTTTCTGAAAGCTTTATTAAAAGATCAGGATTATGTTGCACTGGCATATATCACAGGTATTCTTCCAATTGCTAAATATTCCAGCGGATCAGAGTTAAATATGTTTATGGAATTCAAAATGACATCCATGGAAATGTTTGGTGAATATTTTGGATTTACAGATGATGAGGTAGACTATTTATATGAAAAATACAGCCAGTCATGCGAGAATCCACACGTATCACGGATGGGTCTGCAAGAATGGTATGATGGGTATTTCACAGTGGTTGGAAAACGCTTGTATAATCCAAGGTCTGTAGTAATGGCTCTCAGCTTTAACCAGCTGTCTAACTACTGGACCAGTTCCGGACCTTATGATGAGATATTTTATTATATCCGTAATGATATTGATCAGATTCGAAATGACCTGGCACTGATGATTGCCGGCGAAGGCGTTACAGCAAAAATAGATGAATTTGCAGCATCTGCAATGAATCTTCAAACTAGAAATCAAATATATTCTGCAATGGTTGTATATGGACTGCTTACGTTTACCGACGGGAAAGTTTATATTCCTAACAGAGAACTGATGCTGAAATATGAAGAACTGCTCCAAAACGAAAAAAGTTTAGGTTATGTATATCAGCTGGCTCATATTTCGGAACAGATGCTTAATGCAACACTGTCAGGAGATACGAAAAAAATGGCAGAGATTCTTCAGTATGCACATAATACAGAAACTCCAATTCTGTCATATAACAATGAAGTAGAACTGTCTGCTATTGTGAATCTGGTATATCTTTCCGCGCGGGACAGATACCGTGTTGAACGGGAAGATAAAGCAGGCAAGGGTTTTGTTGACTTTATCTTTTACCCATATAAGGCAAATGGTACCTGTATTATCCTTGAATTAAAAGTAGGTCATTCTCCAGAACAGGCTATTCAGCAGATCAAGGATAAACAGTATATCCTGAGATTTCAGGGAAAACTTGGTGAAACACCTAAATATACAGGAAAAGTACTTGGCGTTGGAATAAGCTATGACAAAGATATCAAAGAACATAAATGTATCATAGAGACTTTGTCAAAATAAGTGTGCGATTCGCAAACTTTCTATATATCAGACGGTATAGATTGTCATACAGTCCTATATATGAGAAGAACCCTGGCCAATTAATGCTACGGTTCTTCTCATATGCGCATAAAAATCCAAACTGCACAGATAAGAATTCCCATCCAGTTTGAATCTTTTAATTTTAATATGTCTATTCCTCTTTTTTATCACATAAAATTTCCTCAAAAATCGGTGTGAAATCAATATCTTTTATTGCTCCATACTGGCTGATAAAATATTTACTCATATAATCTTCATGCTTACGGACACCCTTATCACCTGTTGTTCCAAAATCAGATAATGCATATAAAACACTGTCATGTGTATCATCGTCTCTTTCAACAAACTTAATCTCATCCCTCCGGAATAAGTTTGAATTTAAAAAAATCGGATTATGTGTATTAAATACGAGCTGCGCATGATGGATATTTACATCATCATTGTGAAAGACATTAATAATGCTCATCAATGCCATCGGATGAATCGATGCATCAAATTCATCTACCACTAATGTTCCTCCCGTCTGCATTGCTTTAATCACAAGAGGAAACATATTGATAAAACGAATTGTTCCATAAGATTCGAAAATATCTGCTGCAATTGCTGTGGTCTTCTGATCTTTCATATTTTTAAATATAGAATATAATTTCGCATCCGGCTCATCATCACTCACTACATACCCAATTGCATTTGAATTGATTCCGAATAATTTTGCTGCTTCATCGGTTGTCTTTTCAACATAAACTGCTTTTTTCTTCGGATCTGCAAATCTTTTAATCAACTGCATCGAATCCGCACGATAAATTACCATGAATTTATTTGCAAACCAATCAACAATCAGTTTTGTGAATTTCGGTGAAAAAATTAATTTAAACCCATTCGTCAAAAATAATTCTTCCTGATTCAAACTGTTTTTGGCGATTTCATTTATGCTTCCTGCATTCTGTTTTGTTATATCAGATAAATAATCTTTGATTACCTTTAAGTTCTCTACTTTCAGGTCTTCCTTACGTTCAAATATTCTTTCTCCATTGACTTCCAATACTTCTGCAAGAATTTTTCTTTGGTATTCCTCTTCGAGAAAAGTTCCAAGATCAATCTTCAATTTATAGTGTATTTTAAATTTATGCTCTTCTCCATCTTCCTCATAAAATTCTATATCAAAGCATACAGGCTTAGATTCCGGTTCATTATTATTTGGAATCAATTCCAATGCCGATGCAGCCGGATTTGGTGAGGATTTCTCTTCGGAATTTCTAATATTTCCTCTCAAAACAATTGCCCGTAATACATCCATTGCACCAATAATATTCGTTTTACCTGCTGCATTTGGTCCATAAATAACTGAAGAACTCAATCCCTTTATTTCTTTTCCTTTTATTTTTGTCTTCATCAGACTATAATCTAATCCCTTTTGCTTTGGAGCAGCCACCATCGAAAAACTTGCCTCTTCCACAAAAGATTTATAATTTTGGGTTTTAAATTCCAGAAGCATTTTATCACCTCCATTCTGCTTACTTTTTACAAAATCATATTCTCATTATAACTATATTGTATGATAGAGTCAATTTTTTATTCTTATTTTGAACTTTTTTTGCAAAACAAAAGTAATTACAGAGTGGATAGGAAAACTATGTCTATCAACGGAATAGTATTTGTTAAAGATGACGTGATTCTATATAACTGAATAAAACCGGAATATTAATAGATAAAATACCATTTATAAATCTCAATATATATACCGACATCGTAAATTCTCTCCATTACTTAGTAAAGCTTTTCTCATTTATGAACCTGTACACCACCCAAAGGGGAACTATAATCATGACAAAGATTAAAAACACAAAGAAGGGCATGGCAAAAAAGACATTAAGTATGTCACTTGTTGTTGCAATGCTTGCTACTTCTAATGTGCCGGTATGGGCTGCTGAGTTCAGCGATGGAACAGATGTTGCTGTAGCTACTGAAGCTCCTGCAGAATTTGCAGACGAAACAGAAGCACCTGTTGTAGAGGACGCTACAGAAACTGCTCCTGCATCTACAATTATAAACGAAGGTAATATGTCTCTTGACTTAACTGCTAGCAAATCTAGTATTGTATGGGATGATGCTTCAAAAGTAGAAATCACAGGTTCTGTTAATAAAGATGGCTCTGCTGCCGCATCTTGGAAATATCGTTGGGTTAACAGTGATGGTATTGTAGAAAAAGATAATAGCGGTAAAGAACTGGCAGGTAATGCAACAAAAGTTGCAGATATGAATCTTACTGCTACTTCTAGTCTGGCTGGAAAAACACTTACACTTTATGTATATGACCTCAGTGTAGACAACCAGACATTATATGATATCAATACAGGAATCACTGTTACAGTTGAAAAACAGGATCTGAAAGACGTTGCATCATTTGATGGTATTGGAACACTTACATACAAAGGATTTTCTCAGTCAGTTGATACTTCAAAAGTCATTCTGAAAAAAGGAGCAGCTACTATTGATGCAAGCAATTATGCACTTACATCAACAAGTGCTACAGCAGCATATGCAGAAGTAACTGTTACAGCATCAGCAGATAAGGTAGCTGGTTCACCATATAAAGGAAGTATTTCAAAAACTATAACAATTGATCCTAAGACTTATGCTTCTGGCGACATCGTTGCTGATGTTACAAAAGGAACAAGCTATCAGTATACTGGTAAAACAATTTACCTTCCAAAAGATAAGATCACTGTAAAAGAATCAAAATCAGGCAATAATGGTGATGATGGAAAACTTGGTGGAGCTGATTTGTCCGGCGCATTCAAATCTGCTACAGTAGATGGAAGCAAAGTTGGCAATAATGCTGTTTCCGTAACACTTGATGGAAGTAAACTTTCCAATTTTAAATCATTTGACGGAAAAACTCTTACCACAACCAATACAGTAGAGATTACAAAACGTGATCTTTCTACAAGTGGAACAAAGATTACTGTTAATACAGCCAGTGGATATGTTCCGGTAACTGCTACTCCAGCAACCTTAGATAATTATTTATCATTTACTGCTGTTGAAGGTGGTTCCTTAGATCTTAAAGGCAACTACGTAGTAATTGTTAAAAAAGCTGATGGTAGTGCTGTAGGTGAAAATGATGTACTTACAAACGGAAGCACTTATACAGTAACTGTAAGAGCCAAAGATGATAGTAAGTGCAAGAATGAGCAGACTTTTAATGTTATTGCAACAAGTGCAACTCTGAAATCTGTAACTGCTGATAAAACATACGAAACATCTTATACAGGAAATGCAATTCAGCCTTCTAAATCCGATTTAGGAAAATTGTCTATTACTTATATCGGAACTGATGGTGCTACAAAGACAGAACTTCTGGATTCCGCAGCTTATGAGATTACTGGATATTCAAACAATACAGATGCAACTACTCAGTATGGTTCTAACAATGGAAAATTAGTACCTGTACCAACTGCGTATGCAAATATTAAGATTACAAGCGGAACTTATAAAGATCAGACAGCAGCTATTCCGTTTACAATCAAACCATTAGAGGTAAAAACAACTTACGTTTCTGTTCCTAAAGATATTTCTATCAATAAAGCTAATAAAACTGCAGCAGATTATAAAGTAGGTCTGACTGTTGTTGCCAAAGATGAAAGCGGCAAAAAAGTTGAAAAAACTCTGACAGCCAATGATTATACTGTAGATTATGCTTGGAAAACTCCAACTGATGGAAACGTTGTTGGCAATGAAATTGTTCCAACTGTAACAATCACAAACAAAAACTATATCCTGAATACAGTTGATGGAAAAACTGTTACATTAAAGAACTTTGCTAACAACACAAAGATTGTTGCCAGAAAACTGACAGACGCTATGGTAGTTGTAAGCCCATCTTCATACACATATACTGGTGGTAAAATCACACCAACTTATTCTGTAGTTGATGGTTCTATCGTACTCTACAAAAAAGGTGAGCTGAAAGACGATTCTAAAGCAGAGTATGAAGAAGTTTCTATAACAGATGCTGTAAATGTTGGTACTGGTAAAATTACTGTAAAAGGTCTTTATAATGAGAATACTAAGACTGGATATGCAGGAACTGCAAATGGAACATTTACAATTACAGCTGCAAATACAGCTGATGTAAAAGTATCCATTGATGATCAGGATTATACTGGCAAGCAGGTGAGACCACGTACATTTAAAGCTATTTTAAATGGAAATGATGTAACTGACCAGTTTGAAATTGTATCCTATGGTGAAAATAAGGAAGCTGGAAAAGGTACTGTAGTATTAAAACCTGTTGACGGCAATAAGAACTTTACAGGATCTAATATTACTGCTGAATTCAATATTGTTAAAGAGAAAGTAACTGGTCATTTTGATATTTATAATAATCAGGGATTCAAAATTGATCCAAAAACCTATGCATTTAACTATAACGGAAATGCTCATACCTATGCAAAGACAGTATTAACAATTGATACACAGAAGACAACTGCAAAAGTATCTGACTTCGAGATTAAATATGTAGACAATATTTCCGGTAAAAAGTCTTCTGAAAACGGCATTAATTATGGATATGTATACGCTGTTGCTAAAGACGGTGTTGGTTTCTCTGGTGATGGCTCAAATGACATTGTGACTGCAGATGGAACCGTTATCAAGGGTGTTGTTGCAAAAGAGCTTGTTCGAATCAAGAGTGTAGAATTTGTTGATAAGAATGTCAGCCTGAAGAATGCAACATATGCCGGTGGACTTCCAGTAAAACCTGAAGTACTGATTCAGATTGGAGGAAGTACTTTAGTAGAAGGTAAAGATTATACCATTAAATTAACTAAAGATGGTAAAGAAGTTACTCCAACAGATGTTACAGTAGGAAATATCTATGGTGTTGAAATTGTTGGTATCAATGGATACGAAAACTCTAAAGTAGTTTCCAGTGCATCTAATGGTTTATATTGGGGTGTTAATAAAAAGAATCTTAACGATTGTACAGTAACTGTTAAAGATGGTATTGTGACAGTTCTTAATGGATATCTTCCAGTTCCGGCTACAGAGTACACAGCTAAAAACAACAATGATGGTACATATACTGTAACCGCTGAAAGCAAATCTAAGAACTATACAGGTTCTAAGACAGTAAAAGCTGATGGCAAAGCAGAAGATGAAAAACCGGATGCTCCAATGATCAGCAGTGTAAAAGTTGTTGGCAATAAAGCAACTGTAATCCTTTCCGGTGAAGCAGAAGGCGCTACAGGTTATGACTATGTAATCTCTAAAGACCGTGACTGCATCAACAACAAGAATTATGCTTCTGTTAACAAGAACCAGGTTAAGACTACAACAGACTTCACATATGTTCAGCAGGGAACCTATTATGCATACTGCCACGCTTGGAAACGCGGTGCTGACGGTAAGAAGGTATTTGGTGACTGGTCCAACGCATTCCCATTCGTTGTATCTGCAATCACACCTGCACAGCCAGTAATCACAAGCGTAAAAGCAAGTGGTTCTACTGTAACTGTAACTTATACAAAAGCAGATAATGCAGACGGATATGATGTAGTTCTCGGATCCGCTGCTAAGAAAGTAAACGGAGAATACCGTCCGGTAGAATACGGCAAACTGGTTAAGAAGAACATCAAAGGCAATGTTGTAACAGCAACATTCAAGAATGTGAAGAAAGGAACCTACTATGCAGGTCTCCACGCATTCAACAGAACTTCTGAAGATGGCAAGAAAGTATTTAGCCAGTGGTCAAATGCTAAAAAAGTAACTGTCAAATAATCCCTTTGGGTAATTAAATACAGATTCCTAAAAAGAAAAGCTCCAGCCAGAAATGGCTGGAGTTTTTCAAAATGAAATTTAATTGATAATTGTAAAAGTATTTAAGTTTACAGGAGAAAAACTATGAGTGAGAAATTATCATTTCAAGAAAGTGCAAAAAGTGCCAATGCAATTAGTATGTACAGAAGAGATAACTCTGAAAATACTAATAAAAGAGTTATTGTTAAAAAAATGGACAGGCTATTTTTAATGATGAGATTACAGTAATTGCAGGAGACTATGATAGCTATCTTAAAGTAGATATCATATGGGAAGATGCAAATTTTGATTATAAAGAAAAGGGATTATTCGGATATTATAGTTCAACTTATCATAAAAAAAGATATGATAGTGGCGTTTTATCTATATATAGTGATGATATTACAATTACTATTATATAGGGACAGCTTGGTATAACCTGACTGTTGCAGGTAAATTGACAAAAAACACCCGTCAAACCCAATAACTACAGGGCTTGGCGGGTTTTCTGGTTTGTCAGATTTTCATGGTGTTTTTTCTGCTTTTTTGGTCTTTGCCAAATTTTTTTTATTTCTCCCAGAGTCCGGATACGTTTTTCGAAATCGATATCCTTGTTCTTTCCAATATCTTTTAGAACCTCATCATAATAATCAAACAGATAGTAGTTTTGCTGGATCAGACTACATTCGGCTTTAGACAGAGAGGCCAGAATGGTCCCGATGCTGTATTTTCGCTCCAGCTTATTTGCACGGAGCATTGGGGGTCTGACACTCTGAAGGATAAATAAAAAGAATGAAGCAATTCCAAAAGATCTATAAAAGAAATATAAAATCAGACTGTCCCTGTTGCAGATTTTTTAGTTTGTCATTAACCAGCTTCGCTCCTTTGTCACTGGATTGCCTTGGTCTTCTTGGGCAGTTATAATGACTTTTTCCATTTTTAATTTTGAAATATTTGCTGAAGCAAGGACCCTTGAATATATTAATCAAATGACACCTTTCGACAAATTCTCTTATAGAAATAAAGTACTATATGTGATATAGTGGTAGTAACAAAACAACAGGAGGTGTCGAACGCTGGAACAAAATAAAATAAAGCCAGATACCATACTAAAGAACTTCTGGAGAAACAATCATCATTTTGCAGACTTGTTCAATGCGGCATTATTCGATGGGGAACAAGTGCTGAAGCCGAATGACCTTACAGAAGTTGACACCGATGTTTCTTCACTGATTAAATTTAATGGTCATGCAGAAACTATCCAGAAAATATTGGATGTTGTAAAGAAAACTGCCTATGGCATTGATTTTGTCCTCTGGGGACTGGAGAACCAGGCAAAGATTCATTATGCGATGCCGTTGCGGCATATGGTAGGAGATGCTTTTTCTTATCTGAAAGAATATAACGAGATCGCTGCTAAAAACAAGAAGGATGGACATTTTAAATCTTCAGATGAGTTCCTCTCGAATATGAGGAAAACAGACCGGCTGCATCCAGTGATCAGTCTCTGTGTTTATTATGGAGAAGATCCATGGGATGGACCGCTATGTCTGGCAGATATGCTTGAGATTCCTGAAAGAGTCCGTCCAATGGTGTCGGATTATAAAATGAACCTGCTTCAGCTGAGAGCAAGTGAGACCTGTGATTTTCAAGATCCGGAAGTTGATGCTGTGTTTGATATTAGCCGTTCCATTTATGAACGCGATTATCAAAGAATCAATACGGTATATAAAAACAGAAACATCACATCCGAACTGGGAATCGTGATCGGTGCGATCACCCAGTCGCAGAAACTGATAGACCATGCTTTAGAATCAGAACGGAAGGGAGGTCAGGTTAACATGTGTACTGCATTGGAAGAATTAATGAATGAGGGAAGACTTGAGGGAAGACGCGAAGGACGGTTAGAAGGCATCCAGGCAACAATCAGTACCTGTAAAAGTTTTAACGCCAGTAAAGATGTTACCGTAAAAAACTTAATGAAGGTATTTTCATTATCAGAAGAAGATGCGGCCGGTTATGTGGAGGAATATTGGTAAAAGTTATTTGGCAACGATATAAATAATAAATATGTTGAAATAAAAGATCCAGGCTGGATAGAGATTCTTATCTATTCGGTCTGGACCTTTTTATGTGCATATGAGAAGAGCCCCAGACTTAATTGACTGAGGCTCCCCTTTTTAGGAATCTGTATTTAATTACCCAAATGGATTATTTTACATTTACCTTTTTAACGTTTGACCACTGGCTGAATACTTTCTTGCCATCTTCAGAAGTTCTGTTGAATGCGTGGAGACCTGCATAGTAGGTTCCTTTCTTCACATTCTTGAATGTTGCTGTTACAACATTACCTTTGATGTTCTTCTTAACAAGTTTTCCGTATTCTACCGGACGTGTTTCTCCGTTAACTTTCTTTGTAGATGTTCCGAGAACTACATCATATCCGTCAGCATTGGATGCTTTTGTATATGTTACAGTTACAGTAGAACCGCTTACTTTAACGCTTGTGATTACTGGCTGGGATGGTGTGATTGCGCTTACAACGAATGGATATGCATTAGACCAGTCACTGAATACTTTCTTACCATTCTCATCACGTTTCCAAGCATGGCAATATGCGTAGTATGTGTTCTGACCAACATATTCAAATGTAGTGTTAGTCTTAACCTGGTTCTTGTTTACAGAAGTGTAATCTTTATTTGTGATGCAGTCACGGTCTGTAGAGATTACATAGTCATAACCTGAAGCACCTTCTGACTCGCCGGAAAGGATTACAGTTGCTTTATTGCCAACAACTTTAACGCTGCTGATCATTGGAGCATCTGGTTTCTCATCTTCGGCTTTACCCTGAGCAGATACTGTCTTAGAACCAACATAGTTTTTGCTGTCTTTATTAGCTGCTACAGTGTATGTTCCATCACTATTTTTAGTAGATGTATATTCGGTAGTAGGAACAGGAATATAACCGTTCATAACAGTTGTAACACCATCAATGACTTTAACATCACAATCTTTGATATCTTTTTTGTCAATTCCCCAAGCTGCATCGATATAAACAAGTGAACCTGTGTATCCACCTTTACCATTAACAAGGATACCATACGCTTTTCCATCTGTAACATCAGTACAATTAGAAATTTCTTTATATGAAGTCTTTCCATACTGTCCAGTATAGAATTTAAGTTCATAATCTTTTCCTTCAACAAGAGTCTGACCTTTGATCTGAACTAAAACATCCGGTTTAACAGCAAGACCACCAGCATAAGTACCATTTTTTACTGAAACATTCTTCTCTACAAATTGAACATTTTTGATTTTGAAAGCATAGGATGCAACAACATTTTTAATTTTACTTCCATCAGCTAATGTCAAAGTCTGATTTCCGGTATAACCAGAACCGTCTTTAGCTACAGCATACACATATGCTGTATTGTACTCTTCATAAGTTCCATCAGCCTTTTTATTCGGAACACCTGTAACATTTTCTGCATACTTAATTTCAAAATCATCAGCGGTTGCCTTAGAATCTACAGTAGTTACATTTCCGTCTTTATCAATTACTTTAAGATTGTTTAGTCTTTCAGTAGCAAATGTTTTTGCATCACCATCAAAGTCAAATACATATGCATTAGCTATTGTAGTGTTACTATCACCAATCTTCTGACCATTTTTGTTGTATACAGAAAGATTACCCCTTACAGCTTCCTGATAAATATTGAATTCAGCAGTAATGTTTGCTCCTGTAAAGTTTTTGTTTCCATCAACTGGTTTGAGCACAACAGTACCTTTGCCGGCTTCTTTATTTTCTCCATAGGAAATGATCTCAAACTGATCTGTGACATCGTTTCCATTTAAAGTAGCTTTAAATGTACGAGGACGTACAGATTTTCCTGTATATTTCTGTGGATCAATTTCCACTTTTACAGAGGATGTATCAGCGGCAGTGATTGTAAATTCAGCGGATGCTGTTCCTGAATAATTATCATTGATACCCTTAATAGTAACTTTACCAGTGCCTACATTTAAATTGTTTGTTACACTTACAACTTCATATTCTTCAGATTTATCATTATTGCTAGCTTTGCCTTCATTCAGAATAATTGCTCCATCAACAACATAAAACTCAGGAATGATATTTCCGCCTGTATATGTATAGCTGGAAGGCTCAACTTTGATCATATTGTCAGCTAAAGCTTTTGCAGTAATTTCAGTAGAGTTAGTAGCCGGGACTTTTACATTCTGAACTGTCTTATTCTGTCCATTATTGTCTTTTACAGTAGTAAAACCTTTATAATTATCGTTTTTGATAGTTACAGTAGCCTGAATTTTGTCTCCAATTTCATTTGTAGCACCATTTTTCTTATTAGCATTGACATATTCATACTTAACTGTATAATCATCAGCGGTTAATGTTTTTACGATTTTTCCTGTTGCATCTTTAGCAACAACAACTACAGGAACCTTATAATCACTTGCGTCTGTTGAACTATAGCCTTTGTTGTAGGAAATAGTTTTCGGTACAGTGATGGTATCTCCAGTAACAAGTAATGGCTGGATTTCGAAAGGAACTTTATAGGTCTGATTTGCATATGAGGAATCACCTTTTACTTTGATTTCGACATATCCAAATGTTGTGGCTTTGCCATTTGCGTCATATTTGGATGCATTAATATTATTTGAGTAACCTGTGATTTCCCATTCATCATCTTTTAATGTTTCGTCTGGATTATTACCACTAGCAACATTATGGATTACAATCTTTCCTAAATCTGCTTTTGAAGGCTTGATTTCAGTACCTGTATAAAATGGTTTATAAGTATTTGTAAATGTAACACTTCCAATTACGTTAGTAGCAACTCTTACATCAAAAGTCTGTCCATTATAGCAGGTTGGATTAGTTGTCTCTTTTGCAGAAAGAGTAACTTTATAAGTACCTACTTTATCAAAACTACCGTCTGCTGTGACAGTTTGATTATCTGGGTCTAATACGCTAACAGTATAATCTTCTCCATTGACAAGTTTCAAAACTGTGCCATTTTTGTCTGTAAATACTAAGTTATCATCTGAAGCAAATACACTCATCGGAGTGCCATATGGAACTCTTCCATGCTTTAAGGAAACTGTTGTAGATGTAGTACTTAAGTCACGTTTGGTAATTGTAACATTAGCATTTGCTTCGGATCCACTAGTTGTAACTTCTTTTGTTGCTGGACGAGTTGCATCTGTTTCATTATCGCTGAATTTAAAGTTTGGTAACTTAGTTGTATCAAGTGTTACTTTTACATTTTTTGTTCCTAAATCTTTGTTTACAGTTTCTGCTTTTTTTACAGCTGCAGATAAATCTGCTTCGGATAAAGCATCTGTTTCTTTAAAAGTAATTTTATTTGCAGGAACAGAAATTGCTTTTCCTGTATACTGATAAGAAAGTCCTTCTTCAACAGTTGTTTTGAATTCAGAAGCATTAAATAAACGTTTCTGTACAGTTAATGAAACATTAATAGATGTTCCCTGATATGGAGAATCGGCCTTCGGAGTTGCTGTTACTGTTAATACATCACCTGCATTTTTTGCACTTTGAGATGCAGAAATCACAAAGTATTTTGAATCAAAATTACGTGTAGTAGTTGTTGTCAAACCACCAACTGTAGTTTTTTCAGTTAACTGAATTCCTGTAGCAGATAACTTAACTGCATTTTCATCACTAGATGTAGCATTTTCATCATAATAGTAAGATTTTCCATTATATACGATAGTCTGCTTGTTTAATGACATAGTTGCTTTGGAAACATCAAGCTTATTGATAGTAGTTGTTCCGATAACAAGCGGATCAATTTTTGTATCGTCTGCATCTGTTGCATTATTAAAGATGTATAATTCCAGAGTTTTTCCAGCGTATTTTTCCCAGTCAATAGATCCATTTGTTACGGATTTAAAGTTAGGAGTAAATCCCATATCAGAAATTTTTCCACCATTTGTAGTGTCAATATCTCTTGTATAAATAGCAACGTTATCTCCAGCAACACGCCATCCATAGCTGAATTTTGTTAAATCTGCTCCTTCTTTTGTCTTGATAGTGCCACCAACTGCTACGCTATTTTTTGCAAATGTTGCAGATTTAGATACACTAATATCTACGTTTAAATCGCTGGATTCTACAACTGCAGTTGCAGATGTTGTATCAACTGTGTTATCTTCTACAACTGGAGCTTCAGCAGTATCATCAGAGAATGTTTCAGCAGCCGGAGCTTCAGTAGCTACAGCAGCATCTGTACCATCGCTGAACTCAGCAGCCCATACCGGCACATTAGAAGTAGCAAGCATTGCAACAACAAGTGACATACTTAATGTCTTTTTTGCCATGCCCTTCTTTGTGTTTTTAATCTTTGTCATGATTATAGTTCCCCTTTGGGTGGTGTACAGGTTCATAAGTGGGGGAAATTTTACTGGCTGATGGGAACGATTCACGATAATGACTTATATATTTGAACTTATAAACAGTATTTTTCTTATGAATATTACGATTTCAGATAGTTATAATGATTTTAGCTGTCTTAAATTTGGAATATTTGTTGAAACAGTAACACTGGCTCCCAGCCAAATAACAGATTTCGACAAATTTTCTTATGGAAATACCTGTGGAAGCATGATACAATTTATAGTAAAATAAACTTTATCATAGCTTAGATTAAGATTTAAAGGGGGATTTTTTATGACAAATGATCAAAAATTAAGTAGTATTGAAGCAAGTTTCAAAATGGAGAATTTACCCTTCGATTCAGCATGTTATAAAAGGGTTGAAAAAGTTCTGTGCAATAAGATAACTGTAGCTGATGCGATATCTGAACTAAATAAGAAATACGGAGTTCCACAAAAATGAAAGATCAAGAGTATGATTTTTTCTATGAAGATAAAGGTGATACTGAATATTGTTATCCCGGAACTAATATATTGAATGACCGCGTGTCGCATTCTCGTTACTTCAGTGATGAGTTAGACGCGCAATTTTTTTGTTAAAAAAAGAACGTATGTTTACAGAATAAGATATCTATGGTACAATTTGTTCATAGCACAAAATAAAAAAACAGTTCAGAGGAGAAGAAAAT
>OGUQ01000662.1_pt1 | contig 32636 bp, 38 predicted proteins | sample 1574701 | NCBI WGS metagenome assembly OGUQ01 (sample SAMEA2582087, study PRJEB24529) | metagenome | biome: Human gut stool | place: China | collected 2011 | reverse complement strand
CTTTAATTATTTTATTTGCCCAAGTTCTAAATTTAATTGCTTTTTTAGAGTTAACCCTAAAACCTATTGAAATGATCATATCAAGATTATAATACTTAGTATTATAAGTTTGTGTTCCATCATTACCCATATGTGCAATTTTTGCACATGTGCTATTTTCACTTAATTCTTCATCTTTATAAATATTATTAATATGTCTAACAATGCCACTTCTATCAATATTAAAAAGGATTGATAACGCTTCTGTATTTAACCAAACATCCTCATTTTCAAGTAATACTTCAACCTGTATATTTCCATCTTCATCATTATAGAATAAAATGTTTTTTTCATTTCCAATTAATTTATTATTCATCTGTAACATCTCCTCTAATATACTTTCTATAATTGCTTTTTACCATTTTGGCTATTAGATTTATTATAAAAATCTTTCATAGACACTACTACATCTTCAATTTTTTTAATATCATCTTCTAATACTAAAGGGCTTTCTCCTTTAGTAATTTTTCTTCTTAATTTAAAGCTTTTCATATATATTAATTGGGAAAATTCATCATAATTATTCATACCTACATAATTTATAAATAAATTCAAATTTCCTGTAATATAAATGTCTTTTAAATCATCTCTAAAAGAATCATAAAATAAATTAATTAGAGGAAATACGTTTTCTTGCCATGATGGTGTATAGCAAATATCTAATCCTAAGTTTCTTAATTCATCTAAAATTTCTAATGTCATTTTTTGATTAATTGCCTCGTTAAGATCACTATTTAGACTAACTACACCACCAGATTTTTCTTTACTTATACACAAACCACTAATGATTTCTAATGGTTCTAAAGATAAAATATTACTGCTCATTTTATGATTCAATTCATGAATAATATGTGTGATATCATAAGATAGTGGCAGTACTAATACATCGATTTCATCAATGTATGCGCTTTGGGAAAAACATATTTTGTTCATTTTACTTAGATATTCATCAACTTGTTTTTCTGGTAATGATGATACAATTTGCTCTTTTATGTTTTTACCTTCTTGTTTTTCTACATCATCGTACCAAATTATTTTTAAATCTTTTAAAGTAGTTACAATATAGTCTTTATACTCTTCACCATAAAAATTAACAAAAGCTTGTATAATATAATTAATTTCTCTATTTAATCTGTTGTTAGCATATACAAATTTTTCCTGTATTGCTTTCATTATTATCACCTCCTTTCTTAATTTTTAATATTATTTGTCCACAAAGTTAAGTTTATGTGGACAAGTTGTGGTCAAATTATAATTTATGAGCCAAATAAAGATTTTTATATATTTTATAAGCCCTTATAAAATAAGGACTTATTGACTATTTACCACAACACTGTTTATATTTCTTACCAGAGCCACATAGCTTTTAAATATGTGTCATTTTGCTCCACTTTAGAGCATTTTATCCTTTAAATTTGCACTTGACTACACTCGGTTACACTCCGCTTCACTAGCAGAACATATCTAAAAAAGTATCTAATTTATATTACTCTATTTCAATCCAAAATCTCTTATATGTTTCATTTTTACTTTCATCATAATAGTCATTTTCATATATACCATTATTATTAATAATTACTTTTTCTGATCCAATATTCTCTTTTCTACAACTAACTAATACTTTCTTTAAACCTAATTTCTTAGCTTCCTTTATAGCTAGTTCCAATAGTTTTGTACCATATCCTTTTTTTCTTTCTGTAGGTCTAATCAAATATCCAATATTACCTCCATGATTTATCAAATTGCCCTTAATTATATGTCGAAGATTAAAACCTCCAATTAATTTTTCATCATCCCAAACTCCAAAAGTAGTTTGTGGCGAGTATTCTTCTTTTATTAATTCTTGATGTTTATTTTTTTCTAACTTTAATAAGAAAGCCTCATAATTATCAATATTTTTTATATTATTTAATCCCTCAAAATTTGCATCAAAATTATTTATTTCATCTACCATATCAAATAAAGACTCTTTATCTTTCAACTCAAATTCTTTTGCTACCAACATTTTATCAACTCCATTTCAATTATACTACATTTTTACCACTATCACTATGGCAATGGTTCAAAGCCCATAAAAGTATTGAAAATACTATATTTTTCTTATTCGTATTTGTTTCCAGATACGTTTTAGATACTTTTTCAAAACGTATTTAATAACGTATCTAAATAATATTGTCTAATTCCTTGTATAGAAAAAGGCTTTTAATTACTTACCACAGCACTGTTTGTATTTCTTTCCGCTGCCACAAGTAGTGGATACTCCAATATTATCAGTATTATTTATACTTATAGTATTATTCGTATTTCCTTGTTTATCAGACTAGGTAACATCTATATTATTTGTATTTATGATATTACCTGTACTATAAGTATTTCTCTAACATGGACTTCTTGTGGACATTGTCCACATCCGTTCATCTAATATGATTATATCAATTTTTGAATTTTTATTCAATGTGCAATTTATTTATTTTCAATTTGCTTTGTTTCACTTAATAGTCTATCAAAATCTGACACATAATTCTTATCCTGTATAACTTTATATTTTTCATATTCGTTTTCCGCTTTTTCGACTGCTTGTTTATGTGAGATTTTTCCTTTTCTTTCTGATGGAAAAATTTTAGTGTATTTTCTACTTCATTTTTCCAATCTTCCACGTACATTGTTATATTTCTCTCTGCATTATTTTCAGCAATATCCAAAAATAAGTTTATTAAATTATTTAAATTTTTAATTTCTTGTTCATTTAATAGTTCTTGGCAATAATTACATCAGATTTTAAAATCTTCCCATCAGGTGAATTTTCCCAGGTAGTAAGTCCCATATTTTCTTTTTTAGAATCCACTCTTTTATAAACTATTTCAGCAGCAGTGTTTCCAGTAATTGCATAATGAAATTTATTTTGAATAGTTTTATAAAAAGTTATTGCAGTTTCACTATTTTTATCATAATCAATAGAACATTCTGCAAATATATCCGTAATTTTTTGATAAAACATTCTTTCACTTGTGCGGATTAATTTGATTCTTTCAAGTAATCTTTTAAAGTATTCTTGATCCGATTTTCTTGCCTTCATAAATCTTTCATCATTTAACGCAAAACCTTGTACCATATACTCTTTAATTATTTTATTTGCCCAAGTTCTAAATTTAATTGCTTTTTTAGAGTTAACTCTAAAACCTATTGAAATGATCATATCAAGATTATAATATTTTGTATTATAAACTTGTTTTCCATTGTTACCCATATGTTCCATTTTGGAACATATGCTTCCTTCTTCAAGTTTTTCATCTTCAAAATTTAATGACTTTTGTTATATTTATCATTATTTTGCTCTTTTATAAATAGAAAGAACGCTAACAAAAACTGTTAGCATTCATACTAGTAATTATTATTTTTTTCCAATTATTCCATAATATCTTCTGATTAATTTGATGCCTTTTTCAGTAGTGTTTTGTTTAACATATTTTTCAAATGTTTTCTTCTCTATTGGTTTTCTTTCATATTCATTAAATGATTCTTCTGAGAAGTCATCTAATATTGGAGTTTTAACTAGTAAAGCATATAAATCTTCTTTTGTTTTATAGTACTCTATTACATGAAGTGGAATTAATTCTACTTCTTTAAATCCTGCATCCAGTATTGCTTCATAATCTATTAAGCTTATAGGCTTAACATCGTGATATGCTTGACCTCTTTTAAACATTCTTTTTAAAGACCAACAATCCAATTTATCAACACCTCTTATAACAAGTTGCCCACCTTTTTTTAATGTTTTAGATATTTGCAGCGGATCAATTATTGTATGACGTGCTGTTACTAAATCAAAGTAATTATCTGGAGTATCCATTTTTAGATTGTCCATAACTCTAAATGAAATATTCTTTCTTCCACTTTGTAATAAATTTTTATTAGCTGTTTCTATCATTTCATCTGAGAAATCTGTTCCCAATATTTCAGCACAATTTGGAAAATTTTTAAGCACTTTTTCTCCTGCTGCTGTTCCCAAATCTAAAATTTTTGTATTTTCTTTTACACGTTTTTTTATTTCATCTTCATAAATCCAATTTGTAATTACTTCGCTAGTATAGTTTATATCTTCAAAAGACCAATTAGCTATTTCACTATAAAAATCATGTTCGTTTGCTTTCATTTTCTATCATCCTCTCTTAATCAAAAATGTGATTGTATATAAAAAGAACCTCCTTTCATGAATACAACACAAAAAACAATCACAGAATTAATGTGTATATTTTTTGTCATTCATGAGGAGATTCTTAAGACTCTTCATTATTCCTTTAAACATTTATTTATCTGGTAGTAAAACGCGAATGACTAATTGATTTACTACATTTAAATTATAACAAATTAATATTAATATGTCAAAAATCACTACAAGCAAAAATGATGTCGCATTTAAAAATGTTGTCTGCATCCTTTTTACTTATTTTTTAATTCTGTCCACATTATTTATACTATGTGGACAAGTCGTGAACAAATTGTAATCTGTAGACAAATTTATCGCTTTTTCTATTTTTGACAATCCATTATTTTATAAGGGGGTGCGAGGCTATTTACCACAACAGTTCTTGTATTTCTTACCAGACCCACATAGTAAAATATTAAAACAACCAAGTAATTTTTTCCTTTTAAATTGATATCTTTTATTTTAATTTAATAATTTTTTATTGAAATATTGAAAGTTTTATTCAACAACTTATCTAATAACTTATCTAAAAAAATGGTTCTCATATTAAAGTTCAATTCCGAAAAAACATTTTGCTATCAAATTTCTATCAGGATAATTTTCTTTTAATAAATCTTGTTCAAAATTAGTTCTGTCATACTCTAAACTTTTGGTTTCAACTGTAAATGTTTCAGTATCAAATATTGTATATTGTGTAGTATTATCTTTTCTACATCCTGATGAACCAACATCATATAATTTGTTATCAACAGTAAATACATTATGTTCATGACCTATAAATATTAAATCATAATTTAATGGCTTTATAATTTCATTAATTGAACCATCTTTAGCAATTTTTAAATCATGAAAAGGATACTGATCATTTGAATTATAATCTATGAGAAAATGTTCGCATACTACTTTTTTACCATTACAATCAATTTCATATGTCATGTTACACTTTTCTAGATATTGTTTTTGTCTATCAGTAATTTGATTCTTTATCCAATTTTGATGTTTAATTTCTCCATCTCCCATCTCATCATCTATTTGTGTACCTTTTATAAAATAAAGTTCATGATTCCCTAAAACCATTTTAATATTATTGTCAACAATTATGTCCATACACTCTTTAGGATTAGGCCCTATTCCTATCGTATCCCCTAAGCATATTATCTTCTTAATCCCCTCTTTTTTTATATCTTTTATAATTGAAATTAATGCTTCTCTATTTCCGTGTATGTCAGAAAAAATAGCAACTTTCATAATATCACCATCCTTTTTTATTGTACCATACGTACTTAATTTTAAGGTTTATTCGGTTTAAAAAACTTATCTAAAACTTATCTAAACGCCTTTTTTGAGATAAAATCACCTAAATGTTGTAATCATAGAAATACCCGCAATCCCTTATTTTGTGTGGATTTGCGAGCTTAATTATTTTCCACAACAATTCTTATATTTTTTCCACTGCCACATGGTGTATAATCTGCAATTTCTACATTTTTTTCCAAAATTATAAATATTTTATATTTTTTACAACTTATTTTTCCTTAAAAATATCAATAAAACGTATGTAAAAACGTATGTAGAATTTATTTTTTTCGAGTGTACTTACACTGGGGATAATTAGAGCACCCAATAAATTTTCCATATTTACTTTCACGTTCAACTAACGTTCCACCACATTTAGGACATTTACTAATATCTTTCTTATCAACATTAGTTTTTATGTTTTTAATATGTTCTTTTTTTGTTTTTCTGTCTTTTACATTATTCTCTATTAATATGTCATATAACTCATTTACATTTTTTATTTTTTCTTCACTATAAGACATTATCTTATTCACAATGGTATCATATCTTACAAGTTCTCCATCATGTTCTATTTTTAATTTTGCTTTACTTGGAATACAAACTATATTATAAATGTTTGATTCATTAATGTTTAATAATTCAGCTAAAGCCTTGCAATGTCCATAATTTTGTCTAATTGGATTTGTATAATAATATTTATTTTTTCCAGCATGTCTTACCCAATTTTTATCATATTTACTTCCTGTAATATAACCGTTATATTGTTTTGTTTCTATAGAAAATATTCCATATTGAGAAATAATTACATGATCTATTTGATGAGTTAGTCCATTAACTGATAATAATAAATTATTTATAATTTTATATTTAGTTTTAGGTAATTTGCTTAAGGCTTTTTTAGTCCAATGTTCCCCAAACCAGCCAATAATTTGCTTGTAAAAAATTGCTGATATTAAACCTAAAACTAATATTGATATTATTAATGGATTTGTTAGATAATACTTTAAAAACGCAGTAGTAAAATCTGACATAATAATCACCTCCTATTAATTAAAACTACTATTCTTTCATTATTTCCAAGCGTATCTTTTCCATCATATTCATTTATTATATTAAAGTTATTTTTTTGATAGCATTCATCTAATATGATTATATTAATTTTTGCCTTTTTATCCAATGTGCAATTTATTTATTTTCAATTTGCTTTGTTTCACTTAATAGTCTATCAAAATCTGACACATAATTCTTATCCTGTATAACTTTATATTTTTCATATTCGTTTTCCGCTTTTTCGACTGCTTGTTTATGTGAGATTTTTCCTTTTCCTTCTAAAACTTCATAATGGAAAACTTTTAGGGCATTTTCTACTTCATTTTTCCAATCTTCCATATGCATGGTATTATGTCTAATTGCTTGTATTTCAGCAAAATCAAAATATCCAGATACCAAATTATTTAAAACTTTTAATTCATCTTCACTTAAATAATTTTTAGCAATTACAACATCACTTAATACTGGAATATCACCCTTAAAAGTTGTTAATCCCATAAATGGTTTATCCGCATCTGCTCTTTCATATATTACTTCTGAAGTAATTCTTTCCAATAATTGCCTCCACCATTTCCTTTAAGTTTTTCATCATCCATTGTAAATCCTTTAATCATATATTCTTTCAATCTTTCTGTCGCCCATTTTCTAAAATTTGTGGCAACTTTAGATTTTACCCTATATTCCAAAGAAATTATCATATCTAAATTATAAAAAGGTATTTCTCTTGTAACATTTCTATTGCCTTCTTTTCGAACTTGTCGGAAATTCTGACAGGTTGAATTCTTATCTAATTCTTCTTCTTCATAAATATTGTTTATATGTTCTATAATATTAGTTCTTGATGTACTAACCAGTTCTGCCATCTGTTGTTGTGATAACCATACTGTTTCATTTTCAATTTTAACATTTATTTTTGTTAAACCATCTTCTGTTTGATATATTATAATATCTCCATTTGACTCATCCATAGTTACATACTCCTTCTTTACAAATTTTTATAATGAATCATTAGTTATTTTTCTATCTAATCATTTATCATTAATATAATTATATCCATTCTTCTATATATTTTTTTGAAATATTTAGTGTTCCTGCTCCAACACCAATATCAATGTTTGGTTTCTTGTTACCATGAAAATCACTTCCACCACTTATAAATAATTTATTTTCTCTTGCATAATTAATAAGAATATTACTTCTATTATCCAGTTCAGATGATGGATGAAAACATTCTATACCATCTAATTTTTCTTCAGCCAGTAATTGAGCAATAAAATCAATCGTATTTTCAATTCTATATTCAAATGGATGTGCTAAAAATGCTAATCCTCCAGCTTTATGTATTATATTTACTACATCCTTATACATGGGTTTAAGAGCGGCATCATTCCCCGTATAATATTCACTATCAGGATTCATTAATCCTTTTCTAATAAATGTGTTTAACGATTCATATAATTCCCCTAGTATTTCTCTATTCTCTTTATGACTTAATAACTCTTTTCCAATATATACTGTTATATAATCTGTTAAAGGAATATCAATTTTAAATTTATTTTCATCGTATATAAGACCTTTTTTATCACATATATCTAATAATCTTTTCTTAGATGTTTCCTGTTGTTTTCTTAATATTTCTTCAGAGAAAAATTGATTAGACCATTCGTTTATTATATCAGTATTTTTTATATTATATCCTAATATTTCTATTTTTTTACCTTTAAATTCGGCATTCATCTCCACGCCTTTTATTATTTTTCCACTAAATATTTTATTATTTCTTATATTTTTATCATCATAAGCTTTACAAGTATTATGATCTGTTATAGAAATATATTCTAATTTTTTATACTCACACTTTATTAAAACTTCTTCTAATGATTTATCTCCATCAGAATAAGTAGTATGCATATGCATATCTATCATTACACTCATCTCCTAACTTATCTATAACTATTTATCTTTGTTACTCTTAATATCCAATAATCTATTTTTTAATATTTGAACTGAACTTATTGCTGATATATCCTCAATAAATTTTTCATCATTTCTTCTCTTGCAGAATTCTTCTAATTCAATAATTGCAGTATCAACATTATCTTTATTTACTTTATCTTCACAAACTTTCAAAGCAGTCTTAATATAACCACATATAGCACATGCAGTCATCGCTTTAAAATATGACACTTCTGGAAGATTAGATTTTAAGTACAATTCAGTTGCAAAATCGTCATCTATTTTCGTTGGATTTGTTAATATTATTTTCTCTGCTATATATATTCCATTTTCACTAACTGTTTTATATATTTTTTCATTTTCTGGAATTATAACTTCGCATAATGTATCTCCTCTTATTAACCATCTAAATATATAATCGAATGTTGAAACACAAAAGCCTCCCATGTTTATTTGTTGTTCAGCATTAAAATTTATTTTTTTATCGGCAATTACATTTTCATCAATTGGAAATCTTCTTCCATCTGAATACTCTTTAACCGTTTGAATTACTCTATAAAATTTAATATTTTTATCAGCTTCACATTCAAAAAATTTTCCTAACATAATTTCCTCCAACTTATTTATATTTCAAATTCAACAACTTCGCAATTTTCTAGTCCTTTAATTTTTTCTTTATCAACTAGATTTTCTAAAGGATACTTCATAAAATAACACTTTATAGGAATGGAGCTACTTCCATGAGTTACTATTAAAACATTTTCATCTTTATATTTTGTAGTTATTTCATCCAAACACTCATATATTCTTGCACATAAATCTTGTATAGTTTCCATATTAAAAATATCTATATTCTTCAAATAATTACACGCATCATCAATTTCAGGATATTGGATTTTCTTTTCTTTTAACTCTACTTTAGTAATTCCTTCAAAATCTCCATAGCATCTTTCCATTAACCTGTCATCTTCAACAATTTCAACATTAAATTGTTTATTAATTATTTCTGCTGTTTCTCTTGCTCTTTTTAATGGCTAAGTAATTATAATATCTATTTTTTCATCTTTGATTTTTTCACCTGTTATCAAAGCTTGTTCTTTACCAACTTCGTTTAATTCTATATCTTTTCTACCTTGTAATCTTCCAAGTGAATTCCATTCAGTTTGACCATGTCTTGTTATAAAAACCTTCATAATATATCTTTCCTTTTCTATGTTTTATTCAATTTAAATACATACAATGATTAGCTATCTCTTGATAGGCATTATATCAAAAAATTTACATTTTTACAACAAAACATCATTCATTTAAAAACTTTTTAGAGAGCTAATTATGCCAACCAGCTCTCTAATTCTAGTAAAATTTTATATTAATATTTAGATAGAAATTTTATATTCTATAATTTCTTTAATCACATCTAAATTTATTGCATTTTCATAAGAATCCGTTGCATTTTTTCTTGTTTCATCAGTGCTTAAAATATAATAATTTTCTGTAGTTTCTATATCTTTATGTCCTAACACATCTGCAACATCTCGTATTTCTACTCCGTTTCTTAAAATTGTTGTAGCATAACTTCCACGAAGATCATAAAACCTACATTTTTCTAGTCCTAATTCTTGATGAATAACTTTAAAAGGATACCTAGTTAAATGGGTAGAATCTCCTCTTTTATTTTACTATTATTTTTAAAAACATATTCACCTATAAAAACCACCCCATCAGGAATGTATGGAGTTAATCCTTTATTTTTTATCAAATAATCATTAAAAATATTATAGTTATGAATTTTGGTTAACGTCAAACTTTTTCTAATATTCTTATATGGATCTCTTCCGCTGATAATAAGGTCATAAAAATCTCCATAAGTAATAATTATATTTTTAAATTTCTCAAAGCAGTTAACATCAATACTTGATATTGTTGTAGGTAAAAATATTTCGTTTAATTGTCTTAACTCCAAAAGGAATTGGAGGGGCTTGAAAATTATGTTTTTTCAAACAGTTATTAAAAGGTATTATGTTAATATTAGTAACTACTTTATTTTTTATTTCATAAAATTTACTTTTCATCTTCTATAATTTTTAAAACTAATTTTTTAACTTCTAACCAAATTTTTTTTAAACTATCATATGATAAAGTTTTATAAACATCATCAAATGATGTCCATATTAAATCATGAGTGTCTAAAGAATCATTATTACTTTTACCATTATCAATTGCAATATAATAATACATATCAACTTCATCATTTTTCGAATCATAATAGTGTTCTTGAGCCACAGGCTCATTACTATACAAAATACAATCTCTTTTTGTTTCTTCTGCTGTTTCTCTTATTGCACATTCTATCAAAGACTCCTCTGATTCTCTATGCCCCTTTGGAAAAGAATAATCTTTTTGTTTTTGCCTATATATTAATCCTATCTTATTATTTTCTTTATTAATTAATATACATCCTGCTTTTTCCACTTTCATTTTCTTAACCCTTTCATCATTAATATTCTATCATAAATATCATCTTTTTCAATATCTAAATCCTTATATTTTGAACTATTTGAAAAACTGATAAATTCTTCAAAACACAATAAATTCAACTCATTTGGTAATACACCATTAAATCCCCAATCCACATCTGAAATTAAACATTTTGATACTCCATTTGGATTATGCCAATACTTAATTCTCGATGAATCCTTAGCATCTAATTTATATTTTGAAATCCATCTTTCCTCTCTCACTTATCAATATAATATCTTTTTCCTTTCACCAAATCAAAAACAGTTGCACCAAAAATTTCTTCTCTGATATTATAGTAATAATTATTTTTTAACATACTCACTGTAAAATACCCCCTCTTCTATTTCCTTAAAACTTCTAAATAATTTTTTGTGTAGTTTCTTAGGTAAATGATTATAATCAAACCATTTTATATCAGAATATTCCATCGGAATTTTGTTTTCCAATTTTCCATTAAACTTTTTCGTTTTTAATAAAATGTATAATTTTTTCCTAATGAGTAATGCATAATATGAACAATTTTAATATCCTTTTTTTCTACTCCAAGACCGATTTGTTCTTTCACATGAAAAACCACAGAACCATATAAATCTTTATTTTCTAAAACATATCCCCCGGGTAACTCAAAAGCATCATCTCTTTTTTTTTTAATATAATAAAATCTTATTATTTTTTTCTATAATGAAAAAGCCAACACGAATGCTGACTTTTATTTGTTTGCATAAATTGTTTGCAAAAGATTTCCTTTATTTATAAGGGCTTCACGGCTTCTATGTTTTTTTTATTTTGTTTGCAAACAAATTGCAAACATTTGCCTTATTTTACGATTTTTTGTTTTCACAAATCTTCGCAAACCCTTGATTTTACTACTATTTACCACAACATTGCTTATATTTCTTACCAGAGCCACATGCTCATGCTCTTTTAGTATATATAGTATTATTGTTACTATCGTTATTATTGTTATTTGAAAGCAAAAGTGGTTTGGTAACATTTGGTACATATAGTATTTATGTTACTATTGTTACTATGGTTATTTCATTTTTTGGAAACAAAATGGAAACATTGTTTTCATTCGTTTACTGAAATAATTTTATCATCTATTTAATAGTATTACAATAATATTTCTATTTTTTATGTTCTATAAAATAATCATAATTACCAAAATATTCTTTAATTTGTTTATCTGATATATATAATACTTTAGTCGCTAATTTGTTGATAAAATATCTATCATGAGATACGAAAAGTACTGTTCCTTCATATGTTTTAAGTGCTCCTTCTAAAGTTTCTTTTGTTGAAATATCAATGTGATTTGTAGGTTCATCTAAAATTATAAAATTACAATGATCTTGTATTAAAGCAAATAATTTTAATCTAACTTTTTCTCCACCCGATAATTTAGATATCTTTTTAAATACATTTTCACCATAAAATTGAAATTTACTTAATGCACTTCTTAAGTGTGATTCTTCTCCCTCAAAATATTTTCTAGCAAAATCTAAAATAGTTAAATCACTGTTAAAATTTATTTGTTGAGGTATATAACCAATTTTAACATTACTTCCAAACTTTATATTTTCACATGAATTATCAATTATTCTTTTTAATAAAGTGGATTTACCACACCCATTACTTCCTATAATACATATTTTATCCTTATAATTAATTTTTAAATTAATATTTTTTATCAATTCTTTAGTTTCTATAAATAAATCATAATTAGTTATTGTTAGAACGTCCTTACCAGACCTTTTATCGATTCCAAAATTGATTGGTAATTCTTTTTTTATAATTGGTTTATCTATTTTTTCTAGTCTTTCTAATCTTTTCCTAATGTTTTCAGCTCGTTTATAAAATGGTTCTCCACCAGGATATGCTAATCTACCGAATTCTTTCAATTGTTTTATTTTCTTTTTTAAAGCCATTATTAATTTTTGCTGATCCTTATATTCTTTAAATTCAAGTTCTATTCGATCACTATTTTCTTTTAAAAATTTAGTGTAGTTACAGTGAAAAACTATAGTTTTGCCATTTTCTATTAGAATTGTTTTATTGGTTACCCTATCAAGAAAGTATCTATCATGAGAAACTATTATTATAGTACCCTTATACTTATTTAAAAAATCTTCTAACCATTCTATTGTATCTATATCTAAATGATTTGTTGGCTCATCTAATAGTAATATATCAGGTTTCTTAACAATTATAGATGCTAAAACAACTCTTTTTTGCTCCCCGCCAGATAAATCTTCAAATGTACTATTCAATAAATGATTTATATTAAGTCCATGTGTTACCTTATCAATTAGAGTATTTATTTCATATCCACCCATATTTATAAACTTTTCTTGTATATTTAAATATTTATTAATAACACTTATGTTTCCAGGTTCATTAACCATTTTAACTTCATATGTTTTTAGTTTTTGCTCATAATCAAGTATTTCTTTAAAACCTTCACATATTATATCTTTAACTACTTTATTATTATATTTATTTTCTGGTTGCTGGTTCAAATAACCTATTTTAGCACCTTTTCTTATTGCCAAACTTCCACTATCGATACTTTCTATAGAATTAATAATATCAAGTACCGTTGTTTTTCCACAACCATTTTCACCAATGATAGACACTCTATCACCTGTTTTTATTTCAATATTTAATCCATCTAATATATTTTTAAATCCAAAAGATTTTTTTACATTATTTAAACTTATTTCTATCATAATCTATTTCTCCTTTAATTCAAATAAAAAACCAAACAGACGTAACCACATCCATTTGGCGGATGCAGGCACGACAAAAACTGTCATACCTGCTAATAGATTTTTTATTACCAGGTATGACTATGCTAAAACATACATGATTGTGCGTTCAAAATAATTTAACATAATCATCTCTCCTCGATTAGTATTTTATATTATTAATTAAAGAAAGTCAAACTTTTGACTCATTATAAACAAAAAAAGTTCTAATTAAAGAACTTTTAAAAATTGTTTCCATTTAGAATTCCCTTATTTTATAGGGGTTTCCAGCTGTTTTAGAAACATTTCCATTTTTTTTGGAAACAAAATGGAAACATTTTGGCTTTTTTTACAATTTTTTGATTTTTCCAAATTCTCGCAAGCCCTTATTTTATGGGCTATTTACCACAGCACTGTTTGTACTTCTTACCACTTCCACATGGCCTTTTGTATTGGGACTTTTGGGAGCTTTTGAGAGCACTTGGCTCGTTAATTCGGCACTTAGTTGCACTTGAGAGCACTCCATAGCACTCGGCAAACCTAGCAGAACGTATCTAAAAACGTATCTAAAATTTGCCATTGTTGAATTAATTACAACTTTTTAGTATCAGCATTTTTTAAATTATTTAGTTTAGATTTTATCATTTGATAATGAAACTCTGTTTCTCCGTTTGGTTCAAAACCTAAACGTTTATACAAACTTCCAACTGGATTTTGCTTAAAATATTGAATGTGCAAATCTTGTTCTTTATGCAACTCCATTATATTTTTTAACACTTGAGTACCAATTCCTTTACCTTGATATTCAGGAATTATACAAATATTTCCAATTTCATAGCTACCATCTTCAAGTGTAGCCCCATTATAAAATCCAATATCTTTTCCATTTAACTGAATTATCCAAGCATCATTGTAAACTGAATTTATAAAACTTTCAAAATATTTTCTTTGATCTTCTTCATTCCAAGAACCCCAGCATTCTTCTACATATTTTTTATACGCATCCTTTTTGGTTTTATATACAAACTCCTTATAATCATGATATTCATTATCAATATAAGGCCTCATATTATATTGGTTTGGATTCACATTATTTTCACTAATTTTTGGATATTTTTCCATTCTATATATTCCTTCGTCATCTACAATATGTCCTAGTTTTTTAAATCCATATCCAAAATGTTTATAAAACTCTACTGCTGTTATGCTGGCAGGTATTTCAACTCTATCAGCTCTTTTATAATATTCATCATTCTCTAATGTTTCTATTATTTTTCTTCCTAATCCTTGTCCTTTATATGCAGGATCTATAAAAATAGTAAAGAAGGAACTCTCAGTTAGGCTATCCCAATAAGGACCAATCATACCCACCCCAATTATTCTTTCATTTTCTGTTAAAACATATACATGAAATGCTTTTGCTCTTCTTCTTATTAAATCTTCATTGTGACTTTCTATTAAATGTTCTATAGCTTCTTCCGGATAATCTTTAATATTTTCAGCTAAGACATCTTTTTTTACAACTTCACATATTTCAGTTTCATCACCATCTATATATCTACGAACTTTTATATCTTTCATAAAATCAACTCCTACATATATTATACCATTATATTTTCTATATTTTTTTTAAATTGTAATTATCTACATAAAAAGTGGAAGAACTTACAATTTTTATCTTTTTAAATACGTTTTGTATCTAATTTGAAATTAAAGTTTAAATGCACGTTTTTTCCTTATTTTATAAGGCTTTGTAAAATTTTTATAACGTATCTAAAACGTATCTAAGACAATGGACACTCCAAAAATTACCCAAAATGTGGAATCATAGAAAAACCCACAATCCCTTATTTTATACGGGTTCGCGGGCTTATTTTCCGCAACACATTTTATACTTGCGTCCACTCCCACATGTAGTGGATGCTCCCATATTATCAGTATTATTTATACTTATAGTATTATTCGTATTTCCTTGTTTATCAGACTAGGTAACATCTATATTATTTGTATTTATGATATTACCTACACTATAAGTATTTCTCTAACGTGGACTTCTTGTGGACATTGTCCACATCCGTTCACTAATATAAGGATATCATATTTTCTTATCTTATAAAATGTGCAAATTATTTTCTATAAATATTTATTAGAAATGTACTTTATATAATAATTTCTATTATTTTTTAATGTGCTAATTATATCATTAAATAAATTTCTGTTTTCTTGTTTCCTAATCAAATTTAAATATCCTTTGCATTCCTCAAATGTTATATTTTCTATTCGTTGCTTTAATCTATTTAAAATTTGATCTTGATATTTATTAACTCCTATAAATATATCACTTAAAATTACTGTCTTATTTCTAATGTCAATATCATCTATTTTATAACATATATTAAATAATACATATTGTTTCTCAATTATTGACTTTGTTTTTGGTTTTAAATACTCATTGATAATCTCAACACAATTAAGTATTTCTTCAATGTTATCATAATTATTTATTGCCATTTCAATATATCTATTTAATACCTCATCATATTCTATTTTATTCAAAATAACGTCACACATCATTACATTAACAATTAAATCAGTTTTATCTTTATGGTGAATATTTTCAAAATCAAACGATTTATGTGGATTAGGGATTTCAATTGAGCTATGAATCATTAAGTAAATATCATTTATAATTTTTTCATCTTTTTCTACCATCAATAAATGTGCTAGCAATCTTATATGTCTTATTTTTTCATATAAAATTTCATTTTTTGAAGTTATTATCTCTTTAGCAAGTGGTAGATATTTATTTAAAATAAAGTTTTTAGTTTCATCTTTATACCTTTCTGAACTAAATATACTTGTACCAATATTATAATCATTCCAATATCCGACAAAAACACCAGGGTTCTTTTCTCTTTCTTCATGTCTTTGCCTATAAATATTAACTATACTTTTAATTGCTTCTAATTCATTATCTCTTATTTCAACGTTGTATAAAATATTTTCTGTACTATCATTATTATTAAATAACTTATCATATTTTTTTATTTTTGGTTTTCGTTGCTTTATTTTTATAATACAGTCTGAAAAGTCAAAATTAATATGTTCCTTATTTTTTATCAGTGAATCTATTATAAATTGAAAATAATTAAAATCACTTTCAGATAATTCTTCTACTCTAATTTCATTTACTATTTTTCCAAAATCAATATAAAATCTTGAATATTCCTTTTTAAAATATATTGCAAGAAGATCTAATAATTCACTTATTTTTTTATTTCTTAATATATTATTTCCAATTGCCTTAAAAGCATCACTAATTATATTTATTTGATATTCCTTATCTATATCAATAATCGAATAAATATCAGCTGTTAACTCATCAAATAACAAATCATTAATATATCGCCCATATATGTCGTACAAAAATATATTATTTTTGTCTAATTCAAATTTAAACAAAGATTTTCGAACTTCGATTAAACTATTTATAAATTCCTCGCTATTTACAAAACAATATTTTAATTTAATCTTATTATACAAATTTCTATATTTTTTAAAATCTCCACTTAGGAATAACATCTTTAACGTTAATTTATAAAAATCTTCGTCTTCAAATGTTTCAGCATACATATACATTATATTAGATATTAACTCTCTAATAAGCCTCATGTGTGTTATTGATCCATAAAAAACTGTTAAATATAAAAGTTGCTGTATTTGTTTGAAGCAATTTTCTAATCCAATTCCATAAATAACTGTATGTTTTGATTTAGTTTTATTGTCAAATATCGTTTTAGATAAATCATTAAATATTTCTGACCTGATTCTGTCTATATCAGGATATGAAAGTTTATGCTTATTCTTATCAAGTCTTTGTTGATATCTATTATCAAAAGTATACTTATTAATTGTATTTTCATACTGATGAAGTATATTTCTTCCATCAATACATATATCATCTAAATACCATACAGGAAAATCATTAAGATTAACAGCATAATCAAACAATTTATCATATTCATTTGATGCTTTTTTTAAATCGCCACGAAAATATGCAAAATTTGCTTTCCAGCGTCTACAAATTGTACTATCATCACTTAAATCAAACTCTAATTTTAAGTTGTGGTAAAATTCTATTAATTCTTTATCAGGAAAGTCACTCAATCCAAATATCCAATTTACTAGTTTTTTTCCTAATATTAATGGTTTACTAGTAAATTCATATTTCTTATCATTAAAATATGGAAAAGTTAAATGATAAGCATAATTATCTAGTTCATCAAATTTATTAAGATATTTCTTATAGAACTCATTGTAATTAACTTTATTTGTTAAAAGTTCATAACTTCTATTCATATTTATTTGAAAAACTGTAGTTTTATATATGTTTGTTTCATCTCCGTTAATTACTTTTTCAATATTTTGATATGTTGCATTTGAATTATTAATTTTTCTATTATCTATTTCTATCCCCATTATAAACTTCTCCTATATTATTATATAGTGCATTTTTGTTATTAACTTTTCTATTATCTTTTTTTATAGTTCCAATACTGCTATATTTGTTCTTTATAATTACAACGCTACCAATACTGCCTCCAATAAAACCTGAAATTAGCGGAATAATTATATCTATTAAAACTTCTTTTAAACTCATTTCTACCCTCCTTTAATATATTTTTTTGCTTTTATTATAGCATATTTTCCCTTTTTAAACATCATTTAGGCTAATATTTTCTTCAAAAACTTTAGTAACTTTTTTCTTATTTTCTTTTAAACTTAATATATAATATTTTTGAGTTGTTTCTATTTTTTTATGCCCTAATATTTCTGCAATATCTTTTATCTCACAACCATTTCTTAAACAAATAGTAGCAAAACTTCCCCTTAAATCATAAAACCTACATTTTATTCCTAATTCATGATGAATTATTTTAAAAGGATATTTAACAATATCAGTTCCATAATATGTTCCATCTTTCCTAGTAAATATCATATCTACTTTATTACGTCTTGCACTATTTTCTTCAATTTTATATTCAACTAACTTACCATATTTATTTTTTACTTCCTCTAAAACATATCTTTTATATTTTTTAGCATATTGTTTCTTATAATTATCTTGAGTATTTTTATAATCTAATAATATATTATATAAAGTATCACATATATAAACATCTCTTTGACTTCCTATTGTTTTGGTAGTACCTAAGTACCATCTTCCATTTTCTTCTTTATCTTTTGCATACACTGTTTTACTAATTTTAATAATTCTATTATCTAAATCTATATCATCCCAAGTTAAGGCAAATACTTCACCTGTTCTCATACCTGTATAACAAGCAGTAAGAAAAGCAGCTATAAAAACTTTATTATTTTTAAATCTATTTAGAATTAGTTCTATCTCTTTGTTATTATAGATATGTCCTACATTGTTTTTTTTAATTCAAATGATAATACTCTGGGTATTTGTAAATCTGCTGCTGGATTATATTTAATAAATCCAAAATAGTACGTAGCATCTCTTAATGAACTTTTAATTACTTTTTGATAGTTTCTTAACGCTTCTTTTGTAGTAGAAGTTTGATATAGTCTTAATAATGCTTGATTTAAACAAAACGAAGTAATTGCAGATAATTTATAATTGCCTAATTCTCTATTGATATTACCAAATGATTCTTTATATCTTTTTGCTGTAGAATATTTATAATTTATTTCAAAGTATTCTCTCATCCAGTAATCTAAATATTCAGAATATAACATATTACATTCTTTTGTACTTTCTCCACTAATAAATTCTTCATATGCTCTTTGTCCTGCTATATATGCATCGTTTTTTGTCTTAAAACCAGATTTTGATATTTGTTTTCTTTTACCATTAACCTTTCCTGCTTCAAATCTGTATTCATACAGATTATTTCTTTTTCTAATACTAATAATAATTCCTCATCTCCTTTACAAAAAAATGTTAGCATACACATACTAACATTTTTTATTTTAAATACTAAGTCCTACTTTTTCTTTTACTATTTCCATTTTTTTAGAAGCATATACTCTAGCTTTATTAGCACCATTTGTTAATATTTCTTTTAAATATTTTTCATCATTTCTATATTGATAAAATTTGTCTTGAATATCTCTAATAAATTTACAAACACTATCAGCAACTTCAATTTTAAAATCTTTATAATTATAATCCTTATATTTTTCATTGGCTTCCTCTATAGTCATATTATTAACTACACATACTAATGATATTAAATTAGATATTCCCGGTTTACTATCCTCATCATAATAAACTTTTCCCTCGCTATCTGTACACGCAGACATTATTTTCTTTCTTGTTATTTCTATATCATCTAACATAAATATTGTCCCTTTATCATCCTTTGGAGCAGATTTACTCATTTTAACGCTTGGATCTTGTAAGTTCATTATTTTAGCACCTATTTTAGGTATTTGATATTCTGGTAATTTGAAGGTATTACCATAAATATTATTAAATCTTTCTCCAAAATCTCTAGTTTTTTCAATGTGTTGTCTTTGATCTGCACCTACTGGTACTATTTCAGCATCATATAATAATATATCTGCTGACATTAAAGTTGGATAAATAAATAATCCCATATCTTTTTCACTTTTTTCTAATTGTTGTTTTTTAGATTTAAATTGTGTCATTCTAGATAATTCACCAACACTACATTGAAATGACATTAAAAATCCTAAATTACAATGTTCTAATACATCACTTTGCATAAATAATGCCGTATTATTAATATCAATTCCACAAGCCATATACATTGCTGTTATATCTAATATATTATTTCTTATTTCTTTTGGATCAATATAAGTTGTCAATCCATGAATATCTGCAATAAATATTAATGAATTATATTTATATTGTTGTTCTACAAATCCTTTTATTCCTCCAATATAGTTTGCTAAAGTTATACTTCCTGTAGGCCTTACACCTGTAATCATTGTTTTCATATTTTTTTCCTTCTTTCTTATATTTTTATATTTTAAATCAATGATTAATATAACTTACACCATCGTTTCACATACTTTTCCATACAACCATCTCCTTCTTATAAATAAAAAAAGATTCCAGTCTAAAAATTAAGACAAGAATCTTGTGCCACCTAATAATAGTTTCATTTCATATACCATCATATATGTTCACTTGATAACGGGTAGAAACTCCCGATTTTTCATACTTTAATTAATTTCTGAAAAACTCTCTTTGGTCCATTCGATATTCATCCATTGCAACTTTCCATCAACCAGTTGCTTTCTATAAATTTCATAAATATCTACTTCTCCAAATCACTGATTTAAAATATGGTTAGATTATAGCACTAAACTTGCATTTTGTCAAAAATCAAAGTAATAAAAAGGGATGTCCACATTCAAAATGTTGTCTACATCCTTATTTTACTTAGGTTTTATTAGTATTACGTGGACAAGTTATCAAACTCGAACCAACTTAATATTCTTTGAATTTCTTGTTTTCCCTTATTTTATCTTACTTTCCGCAGCATTGTTTGTATTTTTTTCCCGAACCACATGGACATGGATCATTTCTACCAACTTTATTACTCTTTCTTTGTATTCTAACTGCATCTTTTCCATCATTAGTTATAGTTTTCTTAACTACTTCTTTTCTCTCTATATTTTGTCTAATTTCAGACTTTAATAAATAAGTAGCTACTTCCTTGTTAATAGTATTTATCATACTATCAAAAAGATTATATCCTTCCATTGTATAAGCTTGAAGTGGATTCTCATTAGCATATCCTCTAAGTCCAATGCCTTCTCTTAAATGACTCATAGTACTAATATGTTCCATCCAATGACTATCAATTACTCTTAAAGTAATAGCCTTTTCAAACTCATTTACTATCTCCATAGGAATATCTTCTAACTTTTCTTGATAATCTTTTAATACTTTATCATAGATTATATCTATAACTTCATATTCACCCTTACCATTAATCTCTGATAAATTTAACCTATGTTTCTTTAACAAGTTTTCATTACAAGTCTCTAATATCTCTGAATAATCATTTTCTGTCAATCCCTTATTATCTACTATATGACCAAGTACTAAAGAAGTAATATATTCCTTAAACAAATTTAATGTTTCATCATGAATAGATTCACTATCTAATATTTCATTTCTCTTATTATATATAATTTCTCTTTGATTATTCATAACATCATCATAATTAAGTAACTGCTTTCTTATATCAAAGTTATTACCCTCAACCCTTTTTTGAGCAGATTCAACTGATTTAGAAAACATTTTACTTCTTATAGCCTGTTCACCAGTAAATCCCATATTAGTAAGCATACCTTTATATTTATCAGATCCAAATCTAACTAACAAATCATCTTCAAAAGATACAAAAAACTGACTAAATCCAGGATCACCTTGTCTACCAGCACGTCCTCTTAACTGATTATCTATTCTTCTAGATTCATGTCTTTCCGTACCAATAACACAAAGTCCTCCAAGTTCACGAACACCTTCGCCTAATTTTATATCTGTACCACGACCAGCCATATTCGTAGCAATAGTTACAGCACCTTTCTCACCAGCATGAGCAATAATTTCAGCTTCTCTAGCATGATTCTTAGCATTCAACACTTCATGAGGAATATGTTCCTTAGTTAACATTTTACTAATTAATTCACTCGTTTCAATAGCAATAGTACCAACCAAAACAGGTTGCCCCATCTCATGACGATTCTTTATAACATTAACAATAGCTTTATACTTTCCAGCCTTCTCAGCATATAACAAATCAGTTTCATCAATTCTTATAACAGGTTTATTCGTAGGTATACATATAACATACATATTATATATATTTCTAAATTCTTCTTCCTCTGTCTTAGCCGTACCAGTCATACCAGATAGCTTTTTATACATTCTAAACAAATTCTGAAAAGTAATCGTAGCTAATGTCTTTGTTTCTTGATTAATTTTTACTCCTTCTTTAGCTTCAATAGCTTGATGAAGTCCTTCCGAAAAATTTCTTCCTTTCATTAAACGGCCAGTAAATTGATCTACAATTATAACTTCTCCATCACTAACAACATAGTCAACATCTTTTTTCATAAAATAATTAGCTCTTAAAGCTTGATTTATATGATGAACTAAAACAGTATTATTAATATCATATAAATTTTGTATATTAAAATGTTTCTCAGCCTTACGACTTCCCTCATCAGTCAAATTTATACTTCTCGTTTTCTCATCTTTAATATAATCTTCATTTTCTTTTAAACCCTTTACAAAAAAATCTGCTCCAGTATATAAATTAGCTGCTTGCATAACTCCACCAGATATAATCAATGGTGTTCTAGCTTCATCTATCAAAATAGAGTCAACTTCATCTATAATACAAAAATTAAGCGGTCTTTGAACTCTCTTTTCCTTAGTAACAACCATATTATCTCTCAAATAATCAAATCCAAGTTCATTATTTGTCGTATATAATATATCTTTAGCATACTCTTCTCTCTTCTCTTCTGGCGTTTTATCTCTTAGATTAATACCAACACTTAATCCTAAAAATTCAAATATAGGACCCATCCATTCAGCATTTCTCTGAGTTAAATATTCATTAACAGTTACAACATGAACACCTTCACCAGTTAAAGCATTAAGATAAGCCGGAAAAATAGTTGTTAAAGTTTTTCCTTCACCCGTTTTCATTTCTGCAATATTACCATAATGAATAGCAAGTCCTCCAACTAATTGACAAAAATAAGCTTTCTCACCAATTATCCTATAAGCAGCCTCTCTAATCGTAGCAAAAGCTTCTACTAAAACATCTTCTAAATCTTCTCCATTTGCTAATCTTTCTTTAAATTCACTTGTTTTATTAGCTAATTTTTTATCAGATAATTTAGACATGTCCTCATCTAAAGCATCAATCTTCGTAGCAATAGCATTAAACCTTTTTAACTCTTTATACTCATTATCAAATAATTTTTTAAATATATTTGCCATTCTATCACATCCTCAAGTAGTATTTTAACATTTTTTAAACAAAATAACTAGTATTATTGTATAATTTTTATATTTTAGTAAACAATATTATTGGGTGATCAAAATGGCTAAAAATAAAAAGTCAAAAAGTTCTCACTCATGTAAAGATAACATATCTAAAACCGTTACTAACGAATGTAAAGGTGCATTAGATAGTTATAATAATAACATGAATGAAAACAGCCTAGAGAAAAGTGACTTCTAGTCGCTTTTCTTTTATAATAATTTAATCACTAAAATAGATATAACTACACAAATAAAATCAGCCATTAATCCTACAATAAGAGAATGCTTAATCTTCTTAATTCCAACAGAAGAATAATACATTCCTATTATATAAATAGTCGTATCTGTACTAGATACCATAACAGAAGATAATCTACCAATAAAAGAATCTACTCCATATGTTTTAATAATATCATTAAGCAACATAAAAGAACTAGATGCCGATATTGGTCTTAATATACCTAATGGAATTATTTCTTTCGGAAATAAACTAATGTTTATATTTTTAGTTAAATCAATAAGTATTTGACTTTTAACTAAAACATTTATTGATACTATCATAGCAAAGATAGATGGAAAAATATTTAATACTATTTTTAATCCTTCCATTACCCCTTCCATAAAAACATCATATATATTAATTTTATTATATAATCCATAAATTATTACTATCAAAGTAATAATAGGAACTATCAAATTAGCTATAACTTGCATGTCTCACCACATAAAATAATCTATCTATAATTAAACCAAGCAATGAAGAAAGTGTCGAAGTTATAATAATATATGGTACTATTTCTAAAGGTTTTATAGAATTATGTAACATTCTTAATGTTATCGTAGTAGTAGGAATAATTGTTACAGAACTAGTATTTATTACCAAAAAAGTAATCATACTACGAGAAGCAACATCTTTATTCTTATTAATTTCTTGTAATTTTTTCATAGCTTTCAAACCAAAAGGTGTAGCAGCATTACCAAGTCCTAACATATTCATAACAATATTAACAGATATATATTTAAGTGCCTCATCTTCTGTCTTTAATTCAGGAAAAACAATTTTAAGAAAAGGCTTTAACAAATTAGATAACTTATCAAGTAAACCACTAACTTCTGCTATCTTCATAATACCTAACCATAAACACATAACAGGTATCATATTCATTATCAAATCTATTGCATCCTTACTAGCCCCAAGCATAACATTTCCAATATTAGTATGGCTAATAAAACTATATATAATTCCTACAATAAAAAATATTCCCCATAAATAATTAATCATCCAAATAACCCTTTTATCTTAGACCAAAAAGTAACTTTATTTTCATTTTTCTTAGCATACACAGGCATATCATATATCTTCTTATCCCTTAAATAAATATAATTATGTCCCACTAAAGTATTATCATAATTTCTAATACGTTCTAACTTAACATGAGAAATTAAAGAAGTAGCTTCACTCTTAGTAAGAGGAATATATAAATCGTTCTTAATATATAAATTATCATAATACTTATCCTCTAAAACAGTATAATTCTTTTTAGATAAAACCAAATAATTCTTATAGTTTTTAAAAGCACTTTCATATAAATCCAAATGTGTATTCCAATCATCACTATCTCTTATTGTAACCACAATAAAATTCATACCATCATATGTAGCCGTTGACACTAAAGTCCTCCTAGCAGTTTCAGTAAAACCTGTTTTACCACCTGTAATATATTTATAATTTAATAATTTATTTTTATTTTTCCAAACATAAGTTTTCAAATTACTTTTTGCCACATAACTCTTGGTTTTTACAATTTCTCTATATATATCATTTTGCATAACATATCTAGTAAGTAATGCCATATCATAACTAGTTGAATAATTACCAATACCATTTTTATCTAACCCACTAGGATTAACAAACTTTGTATTTTTCATTCCAACTTCCTTTGCCTTTTTATTCATCATAAGAACAAAATTATCAACATCACCACCAACATAATCTGCTATCATTAAAGCAGCATCATTACCGCTTCTAAGCATCAATCCATACAACAAATCTATTAACTTAATTTCTTCACCAACACTAATATAAATACCAGAACCATATGATGATAAAACACTCTCATTTACTACAACAATATCATCTAACTTATTAGCTTCAATTGCCAAAATACAAGTCATAATTTTCATTGTGACTACAAAGTGGCGAAATTTTTTCAAAATTATTGTAATCCCATATATACGTTATATTAAATAAGTTTATGTATATATTAAGGATTACTCTTGTTTTATCATCTGATTTTTTAACTACAATTTTATCAATTAAAAGTTTTGATAATTTTTCAAAATTTTCATTAATAAACTCTCCTAATTCTATTTTTTTTATTTGTTTTAGTGTAGCATTAATATCTTTCTTTTCTAGTTCTTTAATTTCTTTTTTTAGTTTTTGGATTTCGTTATTATATTTATTATTTCTAGTTTCAAATTCATCTTTTTCAATAACTTTTTCTATATATAGTTCAAGCAAACTTTCCTTTTTATAATATAAATTATTGATTTCCTTTTTTAATTTTTCTATTTCATTACATGCATTAAAGGTAGTATTTTTATATATATTTATTAATTTGTCTTTTATTTCATCAAAATTATTAATTAAATAACTATATACATTTTTAAAGATTTTATCTAGCTCTTTTTCATATAATTTTGGGCTTTTACAGGTTTTATCACCATGCATTGCATATTCATTACAAATCCAATAACTATTTCCATTATTATTAACTCTTTTATATTTAGAGTTATGATGTTCGCAATAAATATTACCACTATAAGGATATCTTTTTGAAAATACTCTTGTTTCTTCAACATTTTTTAAATAATTTACTTTTTTTATTTTTAATAATTTATTAGCTTTATCCCAAAGTTCTTCAGAAACTATGGCAGGTATCTCACCTTTACTATCTTCTATAATCCATTCATCAATTGGTAATCTTATTTGTTTTTTATTTCGATAATCTTTTGTCATAACTGTATTTGTACAATAAAATCCTTTATATTTAGGATTAGTAATCATTCTTCTTAAAGTTGTTATATGAATATAGTCGCCTTTTTTAGTTTTATACCCTTCTTCATATAATATTTTAGATATTTTTGATAGGCCACATTCTCCACTAGCGTACAACGAATAAATTCTTCTAATCATTTTTGCTTCTTTTTCATCTATCTTTAATTTACCTTTTTCTTTTGTGAAACCTGTAATAACATTATTTCCTAAAACATGTCCTTTTTCTCTAGATCTTTTCATACCAAACCGAACTCTTTCAGATAATTTTCTAACCTCTTCTTGAGCTATTGATGACATTATGGTTAACCTTAGTTCTGAGTCAGGTAATATTGTATTTATATTATCTGACAAAAATAAAACTCCAACATCACATGCTAAAAGTTCCTGCGTATATTTAATACTATCAACTGTATTTCTTGAAAATCTAGATATTTCTTTTGTTAATACTAAATCAAATTTTCCTTCTTTTCCATCTCTAATCATTTTTAAAAAATTAGTTCTATTTTTAACACTAGTTCCACTAATTCCCTCATCTATGTATCCATCAACATAATTCCAATTTGAATTTTCCATAATAAAATTTTTAAAATATAAAATCTGATTGTCTAAAGAATTAAGTTGCACGTCTTTATCAGTAGATACTCTTGCATAAAAAGTTACCCTAAGTGGTATGTTATATATACTAACTCCCTTTGATATTTCATTTCTAATTTTACATATATCCATTAACTATCAACTCCTAATTTTTTTAAAGCATCATTATATAAATCAAAATTAATTATTTTTTTCTTATATAAATACTCATTTAAAATTATAGCAAGCTGGTTATCAATCATTTATATCACCAATTAATCTTATTACACAAAAAAAGAAATAATTACATACAAATTATTTTTTTAAAACCTTTACTACATTTTTCTCAAAGTATTTATTTTTCATGTCCCAGATTAAATCTCCTTCAAACATAATTTTATTATCTATAAAATGCATTTGTAATGGAAACCTTTTTAATTTAAAAGTATCATTTCCAAGATATTTTAATTCAATACTTGGCCAAAATGCCGATAAAAACATCTTCTTTTTTTGATTATCATAATATATATTAATATTCCAATTTTCATAAGAATAATTTCCAAGATATTTATCATAATCATAATTATCTTGTATCTCATCATAATAAAATAGACCTAAATCATTCATTATATATTCTAAATATTCATCCCATTTTTCCTCATCAGTTATAATTTTAGTCTTATCTACCTTAAAGTTATCAAATATAGATTCAATTAATTCTTGATATTTTTGTTCATATTCATATATTTTTTCACTACTATCATCATTTATAGACATTCTAAGCTTTTCATATAAATGTTTTTTGAAGTGGGATTCCCAAAAAAAGCCTCTGTTTTTAAAAGCATCTTCAAAACTTTTTTTGATATTATTTCTTTTTAAAAATATGAAATATATTTTTTGAATTTCAAATAAATCAATTAATTGATTATAGTATTTTTTTATTTCAACAATACTTAAATTTGAATTCAACATATAATCATGTATATTTTTAAAGAAATTTGAGTCTAATATATATGTAACATTATCATTTTTAATATTATTTATAAAATAAAACCATCTTTTATATAAATTATTCATTTCTTCTATCAGTCTATCATTTTCAATGCTTTCATGCTTAGGTAAATTAAGGGTTAAATTAATATCATTCAAACTTTCTTCATGTAACCATTTGGCACTTATTCCATTCATTTTAAAACTATTAAATATTCCATCACTGATAGTTGACTTCCCAGTTGTTGAAATACCATCAATTAATATTATTTTCTTATCATTTTTATATTGAATATACTTTTTTATATTTTCCTGTGATTGAGTCTTTTGAATTATCTCAAAATTTTTTAAAAATATTTTTTCCAATTCTTTCATTTTTTGTTTTAATTCTTCTAACTTTTTCTTATCCCAATTTTTATTTTTTTGTACTAAAGATATTAAATATAGATAATAATTAAATGTAGATATGCAGCAAGATTTTTTTAATTTTGATTCTTTATATATTAGTTTTATTATATCAATTGTCTTAATAAACTTGTCTATATTTTTAATTTTTGTTAAAGACTGTAAATTTGCTGTTTCATCGAATGCATAATATATATCTTTTTCATAATAGAAATTAGAGCAATTATTCAAATACTTATATGTTGTGTATGTATCTTCAAAATTATCATATTCAATAAAACAATTTTTATCTAATTTTTCTTTTCTAAAAACTTTCAAAAATAATGGACCAAAAAGGAAACAATTATCTATTTCTTCAATTTGATGTATACCTTTTTCTATTTTTTTACTAAAACAATTTACAACTTTATTTTCTTTATCAGTAATATCTAACACATCAAACATTAAAATATCTATATTGTTTTTTATAAACTTTTCGTTAATTTTTTCAAAGATGTTATTTTCAGGAATATAGTCATCACTATCACAAAAAAATACTAAATCACCAGTAGCATTTTCAAATCCTATTTTTCTGGCTATGCCAACACCTTCATTAACATTAGAAATAATTTTGATATTGGAACTATTATATCTTGATATGATAGATTCTGTTTTGTCTGTAGAACCATCATTAATTATTATTACTTCATAATTCTTATAAGTTTGTGAAATAACGGAATTTAATAATCTTTCTATTGTCTTTTCTGCATTATACACCGGAATTATTACACTTATTTTCATATTTTACCTTTTTAACCTCTTAATATTTGCTGTTAAATTTATATCATTTAATAGATTATTAATCACATTTTCCATATTAGAACTTAAATCAACTGGTAATGAAAGTAATATATTATATAGTTCTTTTAAATCCTCATCTGATAATTTATTTAAAATTGATATAATTCCATTATTCCAATTTGATGTTTGATATTTCCATTTTAAATTATATAGGATTGCCATTTTTTTATATAATGAATTTTCATTAGAAAAAATTTTTTCTTCAAAATTTATATTTTCTTTATTTGTAAGATATGGTGTTGCAATGTAATGTACTTTTTTATTACCTAAAATATTATTAATACAATTTGAAATAAACATTTCATATAATTGATGGTTACTTGCTATTAATATTTGATTTTCATTTTCCTCAATTTGATTAAACATTGTCCATAGCATATCAATGTCTACATAAACTTTGTATCCTTCTACGTATATATAATAATCTGTTTGCCTGTTTTTCGATATTAAAATATTTTTATTAATAAAGTTTTTTGCTAAATTATTTATTTCTTTTTTTGAAAAAGAAGGTGAAATAGAAATATTATTGCAAAACTCTTCTTTAATTTCTAAATAAAGATTTTTTTGTGAATATTGTTTACACTCTTTTCCACAAAACTTACATATTACTTTATCATTGTCCCAATAATATAAATTTCCATTTCCACCATTTTTGATACATTCTGATGCCATTTCAACTTTTCCACAATCACATCTTAATATATTACCTTGTTTTAAAGTAATAAATCCTTTATTATATAATTCTTCAATCTTTTTTAAATAATCACCACTATACTCTATATCTTTTATTATTTCATCATAATTTATATTGAATTCTTTTATTTTTCCAATATAATTACTTAATACAGGTACTTTGTTATCAAATGAATGTAATAGATTAAAAGATAATACCTTTTTACATTTTATAATTGACCCAATTATATCTACTAATGTTGGTGCAATCATTAAACCTATATTTATTTTTTCGTATGGTTTAATTGGCATTGTAGTTACTGTTATGTTTTCCATTTTATAAATCCCCCTAAATAATTTACTATTTAAAATAATCTTCTTTTATTATTGAATATGTATCCAATCCCATTGGTTTATTTGTTATCTTATCTATCATACGATTTCTTAATGTTCCTTCAAAAGTCATACCCGCTTTTTGCATTACCTTTCCACTCGCAATATTATCAACTAAATGATTAGCATAAATAGTCTCTACACAAACTTCTTCAAAAAAGAATTTAATAACTCGCTTTAATGTTTCTGTTGCATAACCCTTATTCCACCATTTTGAACCAAAGCAATATCCTAAAGCAACTGTTTTGTTTACTTCATCAACTTTGACAGCTGTAATTGAACCTATTACTTCATTAGATTCTTTTTCAATTACTAGCCATTTATATGATGTAAGTTTATCATAACTTTCTTCCCATTTTTCCATCAAAGCTACTGCATCTGCTACACTTTTATGCATATTCCATACAACATATTTTGATACTAAAGGATCTTTTCCATAGTTGTTATATATATCCTCAGAATCTTTTATTGATCCTTTTCTTAATAAAAGTCTTTCAGTTTCTAATTTAACTGTTCCTTTATTTTTCATATTTTATCATCTCCTCAATTAATATATCTTTGCATATTTTATAAAGTTTTTTCTTTTCATTATTCAAATCAAATATTATATTATTATAATTAAATGTTTTTTTGTATTCTTGATTTAAAAATTTATTTGTTACTACTTTAGTAGAATGAAAGCTGAAATCCATATCATTGTCATCTAAAATAAATTGTAGTTTTTGAATTAAATTCATATATTTATAAAATGTTTCATAAAATTCTTTTTTTATACCTATATTTTCTTTTTCATAATTAAATATATTTATATTTTTAAATTTTTTATTTAACCTAAAATATAGAGCTAATAATTCATATACATTATGTAAAACTTGCATCTTATATGTGTTTTTTAATTCTTTAATCTTTATTTGTGCTGTTTTATCATCAATAAAATAATTATCTCTATTAATAGATTCCATAATATTATGAATCAAATTTGATAGATTATCAGTATCCTTACAAACTTTTCTGTTCTTTATAAATTCTTCATATAAACCATTATCATAAACTAATTCAAAACAATTAGCCCATTCTTTAATGCTCGAAGTATTATCATTTAAATTAAGGTAATCACATAAATCATATATACTTCTAGTAGAATTAAATGTCTGATACATAAGTTCCTCAGCATTTTCTCTACATTTATTATAAATCACACCATCATCAAAGTAAATTGGATATTTATTATCTTTTATTGATTCATAATCATTTTTTCTAATTAGTGGCAAATACACTACCATACTATGTATCCTGTCTTTTCCTCTGTATCCCATGATAGTTTGCAAAATATAGTTTACTTCTTCCTCAACGTTAATCATTTTTTCAAAATAATCATTTGAATAAAAATAATTTATATCGATATCACTATAGAATGTATTGGTACCTCTAGCTAAACTACCATTAAGCATAATACAACATTTTATTTTTCTAAATTCTTCAAATTCATTAATTACATCTAATATAAGATTTTTTATAAGATTTCGATGTTCAACCATAATATTTATTAAGCTATTTTTATCATAATTATTCATTGTCCAAATAAATTTTTGTTTTATTTTTTTTATTTGAGGTAAATATATTTTTTTATATTTTATAATTATTTTTATATATTCATCTTTTTTCATTTTACAACACCCACTATTACTCTTGAATTGCCTTGTATTATAGCATAAATTCCATTTTTTTTCAAACAAAAACAACTATTTGTTAGTTGTTTTTTAAATCTTGTAGATTTTTATTGAAAGTGCACAATTAATGTGCAATAAGTTTTAGAAA
>OGUQ01000661.1_pt1 | contig 32665 bp, 27 predicted proteins | sample 1574701 | NCBI WGS metagenome assembly OGUQ01 (sample SAMEA2582087, study PRJEB24529) | metagenome | biome: Human gut stool | place: China | collected 2011 | reverse complement strand
TTAGCTACTACATATGCAAATGGCTGGACAGAGATAAATAGGCAGCAACAGCCTAAACGGTCGGTTCGCCGTAATGAACAAGAAAACCCCAGAGGAGGCACCCTCTGGGGTTTTCGTTTTGCCGCATGGGAAATCATCACATTTCTTAGCTGCCTACATTTTATTATATTTTCATCGAAAAGTCAATATTCCTATGAATGCCCGTTTATCGCTGTATGAATATCTGGTTATCGTTTGTTATAATTAATAGTTTTGTAATGGAGAATTAAAGATAAAGGTTCACTTTTGTGCTACCATATTTATAACAAATAATTTGAAAAAGGGGCGATTACATGGAAGAGAGTTTCTGGAAACAGACATATGAGAAGATTCTGATTGGAATGGGTCTCTTTGGGATTACATTGAATTTTCTCTTTCTCAATCAGATTCTTCCCTTCCTTGGTGCCCTTTTGCTGTTTACGGGATTCCGAAAACTGAGACTGGAAAACCGCTGGCTGAAAGCCGGATACGCAGGCGCCGCGCTCAAAGTTGTGATTACCATTGTGAACATTGTGATTGGAAGTGTGCTCGAACGGGAGAAAATTTATGTTTCATATGTATGGAAAGTGATTGTTTTCTGTGGCGGAATTTTGCCGGTTTTTCTGATGGTTTGTCTCTTCCTTGGTATGCGTGAGGAACTGGAAAAGCGTAAGGCGGAAATAAAAAATGAGGTCCTGCTCCATATCATCATCTGGTATGTGGTGGTGACCGTGCTTGCGGTTCGGGAATATGAGGGCTGGATTCTTGGCCTGGCGATCGTTGCCGCATATATTGGAATCCTTGTGGAGTTAAAGAATATAGCAGAAAAACTGGAACAGGCCGAATATGTACTGGAAGAGCATCCGGTGCGGATTTCAGATGGAAGATACGCAGCGGGAGCAGCAATTCTGACTGCGGCAGGCCTGCTCATCGGCTATACATGTTTTGGTTCCTATCACATGGCGTGGACAACTGCAAAAGAAACGCAGGATTCGGCGAGTGAAGAAATCAAAGCACATCTGTTATCCCTGGGTTTTCCGGAAGAGATTTTGCATGATTTAAAGGAAGAAGATATTCTGGCATGCAAAAATGCCAGACAGATTTTGCTGAATCAAAGCGATGATTTGCTGCGGGACGGGGATGAGCGGCTGCAGCTTGACGGCGTGGCAGTGGAACTGGAACAGGAAGGGCAGTGGAAGGTAATCCATCATTTCTTATGGAACGGAAATTCGGGCTTTCGCGGGATAGAGGCAGTGCAGATCAATCCTGCATACCAGGAATTGAACGGCGGTTGGACTGCCCAGGGAGAACTTACCGGCCAGGTCCTTTACGATAAGGATGGGACTTCTTACACCGCAGAGTATGCGTCTTTACAAAATGAAGCATACGATACCAACCAGAATTTTCCATTTTACGGAAGCCAGCAGTATGCCAGCATTTTTGCAGAATTTTCCATGCCACATCGCGGGGAAAACTGCCGCGGATACGTGGCTTACGAAATCAAGGCAAAGGAAAGTGACTGGTGGATTGATTCCTGGCTCAATTACACCCATCAAAAGACCATCTGGCAGTACCCAGTGATATCTGCGGCCCAGAACAGAAAACAGGGAGGCTGGCTGAATGAGCGTGTGTTCAGTACTGTGCAGGATGCGCTGCAGGTGTTACCGGAGGGAGAACGTGAGAATTCTGTCGGCTTAGGAATGTAAAATAGGGAGTTGCAGAGGTGTTTTTTATGAAAAGAATCACATGCATTTTACTGACTTGCATATTATGTTTTTCTATTTCAGGCTGTACAAAGACATATAAAGGTACGGATGAACTGATAGAAAAAGCCAGAGAAGAAATTCCAGTTTCCGATGCGGATACGATTGATATGCAGTATGGAGGTATGTGTACCGTAGATGATACGGCACTCGTTTGGTTTATTTCTGGCAATCAATATCTGGAAATACATTACACCCCGAAGCACGGCAGTTGGCTTGACATGGCAGAGATTGAATTAAACGTCATGACACGGCAATGCTTATCCAGACGTATTGAAACAATTGAACGGCTCCGTAAAGAATTAAGTTCATGGGAAGAAGAACGTAACAAATCAAAAGCGAAAATTAAATGGCATTTTCAAACAGGTGATGCCAGAGAAAAACTAATATCATTGTATCCGAATCTTACTACCAATTAAAAATTGGTAGTAAGATTAAATGTCATCGGCACAATACACTAGTTCAGGATATAAGCTCAGCAAATTTCCCTCTGATTGGAGTTTGTTTGTCTTGTCTCACACCTTTTCTTTTTCCCCTTTAAAAATGATAATTCTGTTTCAGATATTACAATAGCTGCAAAAATCAATACAAACCCAGTAATCAGGCGTAGATTCAGGATTTCATGGAAAAAAATCACCCCAAACAAAACTCCAAATACCGATTCCAGGCTCAAAATCAAAGACGCACTGGACGGATTGGTATACTTCTGCCCCACATTTTGCAGCAACAGAGAAAGTGCCGTACAAGCCAGAGCCAGATATAACACACCTCCTACCGTTCCACCTGTCCATTCGATTGATGCCGGTAACCCTGTTGCCAGTGTAACAATCCAGGAAAATACTGCGCTGAAACCAAACTGTAGAATTGTAATCAGAATCGGATCTTTTCCTCTTCCACATATTGCAACTGATGCAATATGTGCTGCGAACAGCACTGCACTTAATAAAGCTAAACCATCTCCTTTCGTTACTGCCCCGCCTTCCGTCAGAGATGCTGCCAAAATCCCTGCCGTACACAAAATCGCAGCATAGATATTATACCTGCTTGGTTTCTTTCTTTCAACCATCCACATCATAAACGGTACAATAACACAATATGCTGATGATAAAAATGCGCTTTTACCAGGCATGGCAAAAATCACTCCGATCGTCTGGCTGCTGTAAGCCAGAAACAGACATAAGCCAATAATAAAACCATTTTTCATATAATCCCAGTTGAGCAAACGAAGCTTCTTATGAAAAATCAGCGCCAATGTCAGACAGCCAATGGTAAAGCGAAGGGCAAGAAGAAAAATCGGCGGCAACGTGTCGGTCGAAGATTTGACCACTACCAGAGAACTTCCCCATACAATCGCTACCACCAGCAGCGCCAGTTTCGCCAGAATATCTGTATTCATGTGTTTCATGATATTTCCTCAATTCCTTTCTAATGTCTGATTCAGATCCAGAAAAACCTCTTTTCCCGGTACTTCATCCGATACTTCAATTCTGTGTCTATCGGAACAGATCTTTGTTCCAACACCTTCTTCACATGCATGTTCTGCCTGTTTTAATGAAGTGATTACAGCAATTCGTCCCGGAAGCGTCTTTACAAAGTCCAGACATACTTCCACTTTTGGCAGCATGCTTCCTTTGGCAAACTGTCCCTCAGCTATGTAATCTCTGGTCTCCTGCTCTGTCAGGGTTTTAAGTTCTCTCTGGTCCGGTTTATTAAAATTAATACAAACGCAATCAACAGCAGTCAGGATAATCAACATGTCTGCTTTCAGTTCCTGTGCAAGCTTCGAGCAAGACTTATCCTTGTCAATCATCGCATCTATTCCCTTTAGTCCATCCTGGTCCTCAACAACGGGGATTCCGCCACCTCCAACAGCGATAACCACCAGACCAGTCAGCCACGCCCAGGCGTTTATTGAGCATATCGGTGATGTGGTGTATCGGGTGGAATATGGGGTTGTTTCCCGGTGAAGCTTTTACAACGAAAACCCGCCAAATTTCACACTGACCAAAAACGGAGAATGAATTCATTCTCCGCTTTTATCATACTCAACGCATGCCGGGCAAAGGCTTTCACCTGCCCATTCAGGGCCGATAAGTTTTATTCAGCATTCCGCTCATGGACATATGGCCGCAGCAGATTTTCTCATAAAGTTTCCACTGCTCGTCTACACTTGAGGTCACAGAGTCAAAATACTCTTTCACTACATCTCTTGCATAATCATGGGCAACAAAATGGCCCTCATCTCCTGCCAGATGATTTACAATGGATGCGGGCGCTTCTTTTCCGATAATTGCATACTGCTTTAGGAACGCTGCCGCTTCCTCTTCTGTCCATATCTTATCCCAGATTTTTCTTGTTACCTCCAGCTTTCCATAGCCTGCAATCTCACAGTATTCATGCCACAAAGGCATAAGCTCTGCCAGACCCTTGTCCAGCCCTGCCACACCAAAGATCACGTTCTTTTCAAACTGTGTCTTTTTTTCCACGGAATGGTCAAAACACATAGAGATCACATAGCGTGCTGAACCCTCCGTAAATGCCGAGGAGGAGGAGAACTGCTGTACAACTGCCATTTCCGGCCAGCAGGTATCAATATAGGTCTGCATCCTCTTCTCATAATAGGTAAGGTGGCCCGGCTCCATTTCATGTCCGATACATTCAATCACATTGTCCACAGTCCATGGATAATCCAGGTTAAAATTTCTCTCATATTCCAGATGATTGTAGTCATATCCAAAAAGAATGGACAAAAATGCCATACCAGGATCCGGAAGTCTGCGAACACGCACTCTGGGCATGCTATTTCCGGTCAATGTCATTCTTGCCATAGACATGTCGTGGAATGCCTTAGTCGTATCCGTCATTACTGCAAGCAGCTTATCCTGAGGAATGGAAATTCTTCTCCTAAATTCATAAATCTTATCCTGCACGGAGCCGCTGCCCGGAAGAGCCTGATTCAGAGCCTCCAGTATACGGTCAAACCGTGTATAATCGTAGACTGGTGCTACCAGATCGTAAAGCTTCTGTGTCATCTCATCAAAAGGCATTGTTTCGCCCAGGAGCATACGTGCTCTTGTGTGCAGCGCTACCACATGATCGATCAGATAATCTATTCTTTGTTTCTCCTGAGGCTTTGCGGTCTTTGCGTATAGTTTCAGGCTTTCCGTCAGATGAGCGGATTCGTCAAGGATATCCTCCAGGGTTTTTCCATGCTTTGCATCTGCAATCTCATAATCCGGAAGTATTTTGTAATCTCTGGAAAAACGCATACTGGTTCTTCGCCAGAACGGTCCCTCCGTATACCACTGAATATCAATATCATCATACCTGCTCTTACAAAGCGTAAGATCCAAATATTGCTGCGCCATTGCATTTAATGCTGCTTCTGACATTCTAATCCTCCTGTTTCTTATGATAAGTATTCTGCAATCTCGCCACCGGTGGTAATCCATGCCTCCTTGCAGTTCTGCATGTTTTCCAGCAGCCGTTCCAGCATAAAAATCCTTCCCTGCTCTCCGATGGCCTGTGGGTCAAGCTGAAGATTCATCAGGGTTCCCCAACGTTTTGTTCCTTCCCATTCATATTCCCAGTTTTTCAGCACTTGGTCCATAGAGGCTGACCGCGCCTGCCCCGGAGGAATAGGCGGATCAAAGGCAAAGGTAAAATAAGGGAGATCAAACAGTTCCCAATGAATTGGCAACTCCAAAAGCCCGATGTTCTTATGTACGTAAGGAACATCATCATCTGAAAGGGAGCTGCTGTAGCAAAAACCCAGCTCCTTTAAAACCTCCAGCGTAGCCTTATTGATCTCTCCCTCCGGCATACGAAAACCACGCACCTCTTTACCGCTCACCTCTTCCAGCCGTTTCCTGGCCCTGGCCAGAACCTTCTTTTGCTCTTCTTTGGAGAGCGCCCCCAAAATTTCATGCTCATCTCCATGGCAGCCGATTTCATGACCTCTTCGGGCAATTTCCATCACCTGGGCCGGGTAACGGTCCGCAACCGCTCCCGGGATGAAAAAGGTTGCCTTTACGCCATAGTTGTCCAGCGTGTCCAGCAGTCTGGGAAGGCCAAATTCCATTCCGGTTTTTCCCAAACGCATAATATCACCTTCGTCTACATTGATGCCCGGGTAATAAATCCTCCCGTAAAATTCCGCATCTAAATTCACACTGAGCATGACGGCGCATTTTTTTCCTTCCGGCCAGATTTTACTGTACTCATTCATGCTTTTCGCCCTCCAGTTCTGCCCTGTAGTAGTCTGCAATGTTTTTGCATGTGGTGCACCATATGTCACGGTTTTCTGCAAGATATTTACAGAAATGTTCCAATATAATCGCTCGTCCCGGTGTTCCCGCAATCTGGGGGTGAAAAGCGGATGAGCCGATGTTTCCAAACTTGATCATTCCCTCAATTTCACGAATCCAGTTTGTATACACAACATCGTAGGCAGCGATACGCGGCATTCCCTCCAAAACCGCCGGATAGGAATGCAGCACCGTCTGCACATAATCATCCATCTGCTCATCACGGCAGGGTACGTTGATTCCTTTTGTTTTTTCACCGTTCACGTAGTAGTAGCCTATTCCTTCACCGCTGGTTCCTGCGCTGGAATAAAGAAATCCGCCGCCGTCATAAAGCCATTTTTCCGTTTCCGGGAGCAAGGCTCCTGTAGGCCTCATTCCGCAGGCTTTTCTTCCCGTATATTTCAAAAACAGCTCCTGACTTTTCTCAACATACTCCTGCTGTTGTTCCAGTGTGTTTCCGTATCTTCCCGTATGGTCATAACCATGATGGGAAATCTCATGTCCGCCGTCCAGAATTTTTTCTACAACCGCCTGGTGCTCCTCAATCATTACCGCAGGAATAAACCAAGTTGCCTTTAAATCAAATTCCTTTAAAATCTCCAGGATTCTGTATGCGCCCTTTCTCGGACCATAGCCTCCGATCGACGGCCCCTTTAAAAAGCTGTCACCTCCCGGAAGTCGCCTTGCTTTATTGCGCCATATAGTCTCTCCATCCAAATCAAATCCCAGATTAAATGCGCTTTTCGCCTGATTCGGCCAAATCATTCTCTTTTCTCCCTTTATACAAGCATTCTCTTGCCGCCATTTGGAGCAACAATCTGCCCTGTTACATAATCCGCTGCCTCAGATACCAAGAACAATGCTGTGTTTGCCACATCCTCCGGTACCGCAATACGTCCCAGCGGAATCATCGGAATTTCATCTGCAACCAACTCAAAGTCTGCCTCGCGCAGTCCTGGCGTATCCGTTGTTGGAACCGGAATTACATTTACATTTATTCCGTAAGGAGCCCCCTCCTTTGCGATAGAAGTGGTCAGACCGATAATACCTGCCTTTGCGGAAGCATAGTGCGCACAAAAATCTCCTCCGCCGATGGCGTAACCGGAGCTGATATTTACAATCTTACCCCTCTTCTGATCCCGCATGTAAGGAAACACCTCGCGGATCATGTAGAAGGCGCTGTACAGGTTAAAACGGATATAGTAATCCCACCGCTCATCGGTAATGCTGAAGAAATCACAGGGCGGCTCTCCTCCTCCTGCATTGTTTACCAGAATATCAACGGTTCCGAAGGCTTTCACGGTTGCTGCCACTAAATTTTTAATGTCCTCAATCCTGCACACATCGCAATGGCAGTATTCTGCCACACCACCTGCGTCAATAATCTCCTTCTTTACATTGTTTCCGTTTTCATCATTAATATCTGTCACCATAACCTTTACGCCGTAGGAAGCCAAAGCCAAAGCAATTCCACGGCCAATTCCACGGCCCGACCCAGTTACGATTGCAACTTTTCCATCAATTCTTAAATAGTCCTTCATTGTATTCTCCTTATTCGCTTTTATTTTTTTCTACCCAGATATGCCGCAACTACATTCTCATCCTTTGCAATCTCATCGCCGGTTCCGTAACGCACGATTTTCCCCTGCTCCATAACACAGGCATGATGGGCAATTTTTAACGCCTTGCGCGCATTCTGCTCAACAAGCAGAATTGTAACTCCCTGTTGGTTTATCTCATCAATGTAGGCAATCACCTCATTTACGATCAAGGGTGCCAGGCCAAGAGATGGCTCATCCAGGATCAGCACCTTGGGATTTGCCATCAGTCCTCTTGCAATGGCCAGCATCTGCTGCTCGCCGCCAGACATGGTTCCTGCTCGCTGAGACCGCCGCTCTTTCAATCTTTTAAACATAGAGTAAGCCCGTTCAAGCCCCTCTCCTCTGTTCTTTGAAAGGTAGCCTCCCATCAGCAGATTCTCTTCTACTGTAAGATTGGGAAAAATCCATCTTCCCTCCGGCACCATGGCAATTCCCTTTGCCACAACCGCATTGGCTGTTCTCGGAAGCACCTCGCCATCGTAGCTCACCTCGCCGCTCTGGGGTTTCAAAAGACCAGAAATGCATTTAAGAAGCGTTGACTTTCCTGCTCCGTTTGCTCCGACAATAGACAGGATTTCTCCCTGCTGTACCTCAAAGCTCACTCCCTTTAAAGCCTGGATTTTCCCATAATTAAATACGAGATTATCGATTTTTAACATATCAGTCACCCACCCCCAAGTACGCGTCAATTACTTCCTGGTTGTTCTGTATTTCCTCAGGATTTCCTGTAGCCAGCTGGCTGCCGAAATTGATTACTGTTATCTCATCACAAACACTCATAATAACATCCATATGATGATCGATGACCAGGATGGTAATTCCTTTGTTTTTTTCAGAAATTTCCCGAATTACCCCTGCCAATGATTCGGATTCATCCTCATTCATACCTGCCGCAGGCTCATCCAAAAGAAGCAGCTTCGGGGATGTGACCAGCGCTCTTACGATTTCCAACCTTCGCTGCATTCCGTAAGGCAGGTTCCTTGCCAGCTGGTTGCGAATCTCCCAGAGACCCATGTCCTTTAAGGCCTCCTCACAGATTTTTGCGCAGGTTTCCTCCTCCTGCTTATAACGTTTGTTTTTTACAATTCCATCCCAGAAATTATAGGACATGTTTTTCTGATAGGCGATATGTACATTTTCATACACGCTCAGGTCTCCAAACAGCCTGATATTCTGAAAAGTACGGGCAATTCCCTCTCTTGCAATCTGATAAGGCAGTTTACCCGCTATTGATTTCCCATACAGCAGGATGTCACCCTCTGTCGGTTTGTATACACCGGTAATCATATTAAATAAGGTCGTTTTCCCGGCTCCGTTTGGACCAATAATACCAAAAATCTGTCCCTGTTTAACTTTGATATTTGCATGATTGGTCGCCACAATTCCGCCAAACCGTTTGCTGACATCCCGGATTTCCAAAGCGTATCCGTTATTATCCATAGCGATCATTCCTTTCTCGTAACTTTCACCGTTTTTCTGCAAACTTTTCCTTTTATCCAGTTAAAACAGGATTTGAAATCGTTTCGTGTCAGCTCCCGTGTACCCATAATGCCAGAAGGGCGGAACAGGATAACTAGAACTACAAGGAATCCATAAAGCACCATGCGCCACTGCTCTGCTGAACCAAAACGTAGAAGCTCCGGAAGCGGCAGAAGCAAAAGCCCTGCTAAAATGGTACCCGTAAGACTTCCCCGACCTCCCAGGATTACCATGATTACCAGCTCATCAGATTTTACCATGGTAAACATATTTGGCTGAAGGTAGTGCATATAGTGTCCTAAAAGCGCTCCAGAACAACCGCATAATGCACAGCTGATCACCATTGCCTCCATTTTATACTTAAAAACATTGACGCCCACCGACTGAGCTGCCAATTCCTCCTCACGCACTGCAATACAATTTCGCCCATGGCGGGAGTTAATAAATGATTTTAAAACAATGACCGTCAAAATAACGATAATCCACACATTAACAAAATTGCTTCCCTTCGGTATGTCTGCCAGACCTCTTGCACCGCCAGTGATGGATGTGGCATTCTGAATGATCAGCTTAATCGCCTCACCAATTCCAAGGGTAACAATAATAAAATAATCATCACGGAGTTTCAGTGTCGGATAACTGACAATGGCCCCCACAACGGAAGCAGTCAGCATACCGGCCAGTATTCCAAAATAAATCGGAACATCAAATGCCTTTGTCAGCAGCGCTGATGTGTACGCACCGATTGCCATAAAACCTGCATGTCCCATAGAGAACATTCCGGTAAAGCCGCAAAGAATGGAAACTCCTAAAACTGCGATCATATAGATACCGACTAAGGTCGCAACACCTAACCAATATTCCACTTCTTTCCCTCCTTTAAGCCTTGTCCTCGCTGGATTTTCCTAACAGACCCGACGGGCGGATCAGCAGGATAACAATCAACAGGAAATATGCAAACAAATCTCTCAATGTGGTAGACACATAAGCGGAAATCATTGCCTCCGACACTCCCAGGATCAATGCTCCTACCACTGCACCCGGAAGACTTCCCAGACCGCCGAATACCGCACAGATAAATGCCTTGTTGGTATAAAATGTTCCCAGCGACGGGTAAGTGGTATATTTCGCTCCAAGCAGTGTGCCTGCAACACCTGCCAGGCTTCCTGCAATCAGGAAAATGGAGAGAATCAGCTTAAAGGTATCAACACCCATAAGAGAGGTGGCTTCCAGGCTGTAGGACGCGCTTCGGATTGCAAGCCCCAGCTTTGTTTTCTTTATGATCCATTCCACAATCAGAAGAGCCGCCATACTTACAAAGAAAATCAGCAGGTCAACCACACCGATATTGGCACCAAGGATCTGGATGCTTTCGGCTGGAAAATTCACCGGAAAGATACGGAATCTTCCGGAAAACGCAATGATGATCAGGTTGTCGCCCATAACAGAGATTCCAAGTCCGATAATCATCAAGTACACACGTCTGGCATTCCGCTTCAGCAGCGGGCGATAGGCAATAAATTCAATAAATGCTGCCAGAATCGCCGCTACTGCAATACCAGCTACAATTCCCAGAAACAGGTTCTCCATGGCATAGGTCAGGAAAAAGAAAGTGGTAAATGCACCGATTGTTACCGTAATGCTATGGGCAAAATTTGTAAAGTTCAGTAAGCTGTAGATCAGTGCATATCCAACTGCCATTAAGGCATATACACTCCCTACGGAAAGTCCATTAATCAACTGTTGTATAAACAATGAAGATACCTCCCTTATTTCTGCATAGAAGGAGTAAAGCGTCCTATAGTTTTGAATCCTCCGTTTTCAATCTGGCAGATTGGAACTTCACGGTATACCATGTGTGTTTTAGGATCAAAGGTAATCTTGCAGGTCAGTCCCTGAAGCCCGGTGGTATTTTCAAGTGCCTCACGGATTTTTGCAGGCTCTGCACTGCCAGCTTTCTCAATAGCGCCTGTCAGAAGCATGAACGCATCATAGGCAAGGTAGCAGTCCGGTCCTACATTCTGGCTGGGATCGTATCCCCACATTTCCTGGAAGTCCTTCAGAAGTCCTTCTACATTCTTTGATTCAGTATCAACAGCCACATTGTAGATCATTCCCTCTACAGAATCAGTCGCAATGTTAAACAGATCACTGGACATAGCGCCCTCAGTTGTCAGGAAAGGCTGGGTAATTCCAAGCTCTCTTGCCTGGTTTGCAATCAGACCGATCTGCTTATAGTATCCTCCGGCAATATACAATGCATCAAAGTCACCGGAATTTTTAATCTTTGTTAAAACTGCACGGTAATCCACATCTCCTGTGTTAAAGGCCTCTTTCACCGTAATCTCTCCGCCTGCGCCTTCTACATTCTTAGAAAATTCATTTGTAACACCTACAGAAAAATCGCTTCCTAAATCATAAATAATTGCAATCTTCTTGTAGTTACATTCATTTACCGCATACTGGCCCAGAATAGCACCACTCTGCGGATCGGAAAGGCAGGCTCTGAAGGCCCAGGGACGAACCTGTCCATCCTCCGTCATGGTGACCTTGGAATTAGTTGCGATGCTTGTGATAAAAGGTATCTCGTTTTCTGCCGCAACCTCGCCCAGCGCGATGGTGGTCGCAGAAGAATCGGTTCCGATAAACGCACAAACCTTATCATTCAATACGGCCTTTCTGGCTGCATTCGTTGTCTCCACCGCATCATCACGGTTGTCATAAACCTTAATTTCAATCTGCTTGCCAAGAATTCCGCCGGACTCATTTTTCTGCTTTGCCAGGAGCTCAACGGTCTCTGCCAGCACATCGCCAAAAAGAGAGGACTCACCGGTTCTGGGGCAGACAACGCCGATACGGATAGTTTCCGCTTCTTTTTTGCCGCCGCAGGCTGTCAGTGAAACCGCCGCCAATGCCAGACCAAAACCTATCATTTTTTTCATCTTCTTCATAGCTGTTCCTCTCATTTCTATAATTTATTTTCTTTCTTTTGTTTACATATTTCCGGATTCTTTTCCAATAGCTTTCCTCCTGCACGTTCCAAAAGCTTTCTCCCCTGCTCAGATGCGTTTCGGATAACTTCCGATTCATCCACAGTCAGAATTCTCCGGTTTTCCATCACAATCTTTCCGTCAATCATGGAGAGCTCCACTTCACTTCCGTTTGCCGCGTATACCAGATTTGGGATCAGATTGCTGACCGGCTCCCACACAAGGGGTATCAGATGCATTTCTTCCATGTTCAGCATGATTATATCTGCCTTTTTTCCCCGCTCCAGAGAGCCAATCTCCCGTTCCATTCCGATTGCCCTTGCACCGTCAATAGTGGCCAGCCGCAGCATCCGCCATGCAGGGAAAACCGCTGCATTTTTCGCCTTGCACTTATTTAAAACAGCACCAACCTTCATTTCATAAAACAGATTGCTTGTATTTCCGCCTGAGGTCTGATCGGAGCCGATTGCTAAACGACTGCTGTAGTGACTAAATTCTGCCGCAGGCGGGATGTTCCCATCCACAATCGCCTCGCTTCCGGAACAGAGAACCATTGCAGCGCCCTTTTTTGCCAGAAGCTGAAGCTCCTCCTCTGTTGCCACGGACAAATGAATTGCCATAAGCCTTTCATTGATCAGCCCCATTTCATCGAGAAAAGGAATGCTCCGCTTTCCATATCGCATCTGCATCTGCCTGACTTCCCGATTGCCGCAGGCCAGATGCAGATGCATCAGCAGTCCCTGCTTTTCTGACAATTCTCCCATCACCCGAAGGGTATCCGCAGACACTCGATCTAGTCCCAGAGGGCACAGCCCGCAGGTAATCCGTCCGTAATTACTCCGATGATACTGTTCAATCAGCTTTCTGCAATTTTCCAGAGATTCCTGTTCCACCTTTTCATCCAAAGGATAGAGCGTACCATCCTCGATCTCAGCCTTTTCCAAAGGCAGGGCATGTACAGTATGTGACAACTGGGCTCTTATCCCGATCTTCACGTGATTACCTGCAAAAAACAACATTTCCTCGTTGCTGTCAACCATGGTGGTTGTTCCCGCCTTTATGGCTTCACACAACATCACCATGGAGCCTGCCTGCCTCGCCTTTACATCCAAAGCTCCCTTTAGCGGAAATACCCGGCTGCTCATCCAATTTTCTGTATCCTGGGCATATCCTCTGAAAATGCTGACTCCCGTATGCGCGTGGGCATCGATCAGGCCCGGCATAAGCAGCTTTCCACGTCCATCGATATATCGGTGCGCGCTGTACTTCTTCAATATCTCTGCTGTTTCGCCAACGGAGATGATACAGTTGCCTTTAACTGCCACCGCACCATCCTGTATCACTCCGCAGCCAAGGGAATCTGCCATTGTCACTACTATCGCATTTTGAAATATACAATCAACCATGACTGGCCCCGTTACTGCATCCAGGCTCCGCCGTTAGGTGAAAGCACCTGTCCGGTACAATAATCGCTGGCTGCGGAAGCCATATATGCAACCGCGTAAGCGATATCTTCCGGCTGTCCCACTCTGTGCCAGAGCGTATCTGCAATTTCATCTTCCCATGGCCGGATTCTTGCCATTCTGGTATCAACCAACCCGGGAGCCACACAGTTAATATTGATATGATCCTTTGCAACCTCGTGGGCAATCTCCTTGGAAAATGCGATTACACCGCCCTTGGCTGCCGCATAGTGTGGATCGGAAAAGTCTCCTACAATCCCGGCTCCAGAGCTGATATTTACAATCTTTCCGCTTTTTTTCGCTCTCATAATAGGAAGTACAGACATTGTAAAGCGGTAAACACTATTTAGATTCAGCTCAATCAGACGCATCCACTCTTCTTCGTTGATATTATCGATGGTAACACCGCCGCCGCAGCCTGCAGCATCATTTACCAGAATATCTACGGTTCCGTAGGTATCCACTGCAGTTTTAATCACATTCTGGATGTCCTCGTACTTTCTCACATCGCAGTAAACTGCTGTTGCGTTCAGCCCCTGTTCGGTAATCTGAGCTACTGTTTCCTCAACGCTGTCCTTCTCAATATCGCAGGCCACCACATTGGCTCCCAGGCTTGCCAGCACCTTTGCAATTCCGCGTCCGATTCCATTTCCTGCACCGGTCACGATTGCTGTTTTCCCCAGCAGTTTAAAATAGCTGTACATTGCCTGCTCAATTACTTTTGACTCCATAGTCTCCTCCTTACGTTCTTTCATTTGATGTGTCCATTATATGATGTTGGGGTCAAAAGGTTTTTTGACCCCTCTGACACCGAATTGCTACGTGCTTTGCACTTCCGCAATTCTAAAAACATTCGTAATCCGCTCATTTTTCTTCCCAAAATGGCTTCTTACTCATGTTTTTGGCGGGTCCCAAGTTCAAAAATCCTCCTGCAAGCAAGCTTGCATTGGATTTCTGAACTTTTGACCCTGGTATCATTATATATAAATTATGTATATTTTTGCGGATAAAATGGCTCCAAAATTATGCATTATGTCTTTTGTTTTATTTTTTTTTACACTTTATCAATATCCTGTTATTTATTTTAGTTGTTTCAATATTTTTCAGAAAATTTAGGCAATTTTTACATATTACAAAAAAATGAAATACAAAAAATAATCTCTGATTTGTCCCTTAGGACGATTTAAGAAGATGTATAATTTGTTGCATAATGCAGAATTTGTAGTACAATAAAAAAAAATAAACGTATGCCGCTCCCTTTGCCGGCAATGCGTTCAGACAGGAGGAATCGCCGTGAATCGTGTCATCCCAAAAAACACCGCCGCACAGTCACTGCTTGCCGGAAAGCTTTGCAGTTATGAGACAACCAATACAGAAAAGCAGCCCATTGCCCTGATTCATCAAGACGCACGTTTTTTTCTGATCACCGCAGGTTCAGGAGAAATGTCTGTGCAAAACCGTCAGTACCCGCTTACAGCCAACACCATTGTTTCCATTATGCCATGGCAAATCTGCGATATATTCCAAATAAATTCTCCTCTGGAATATCAGATGATTACCTACAACTACGATGCGCTCACCCGTGCTGTTAAAATTTTCAGCAATGAAGAGGGACAAACCGAATCCTTTCTTACCGCCATGGAATGTCACTCGGCTGTAACCCTGATGCCTGAAAACCGCACCATCTGCCGCCTGATGGATATGATTGCAAAGGAACTCTCCATATCTGATCCCAATGAGCTTCCCTCTCAGCGTGCATTTCAAAATATCAGCATTACCAGCCTGCTTGTCCAGCTGCTTATCCGTTTTCTCCGTTTGAGCAGCGAGCTGAAAGCAGAAGAGCCCCACGTACAGACCGATTACACGGAAATCCTCCGCTATATCTATCTGCACTGCAACGAAAAGCTCTCTCTGGATAAGCTTTCCTGCCGTTTTAATTGTCCTGCCTCCGATATCAGTTCCTACCTTACAGACACAATCGGTATTTCCTTCTCTGAACTGCTGAATGAAATCCGGATCGGCAAATCTCTTAATTTTATTATGTATACAGATTTTACATTAAAAGAAATGTCGGAGTTCCTAGGCTATGTAGATGAATCCCATATTTCCAAGGTATTTGCAGCGCGGATTGGAACCAAGATCAGTGAATACCGGAAAATTTATCAGAAAGTGCAGAATATTTGTCGGATTGATGAAACAAGAACCGCCTATACGGTCATTAATTATATCTACAGAAATTACGCCGATGATTTAAATCCGCAGGGAATCTCCCACCAGTTTGGGCTTTCGGTTCCGCAGCTGAACAATCTTCTGCTCTACCAGGTAGAACAGAGCTTTTCCGAATTTTTAAACCAGGTTCGTGTCAACCGTGCCTCTGAGCTGCTGCTAATCCCCTCCAAAACCGTTTTGGAGGTTGCCTTTGAGGTCGGCTATCGAAACTCCAAAACCTTTACCCGCAATTTCGTAAAGTTGAAGGGCATGACGCCAACTACCTTTAAACAGAAGTATATGGGAAAAGCGTCCTCAGTGTAAATGCTCTGGCTGCGGATTCTTTTTTGTAAAATACTCCGAAAAACGAGGTGAGACTATGAGAAAAATTGTTCCCATGCAAAGCCTTTACTGCTCCTGCGAGGATGAAAATAAAATATGCAGCTTTGATATTGAAGTGCTGGCTACGCCCACTACACCCCTGATTCATCCCATGTCCCGCTTTTGGCTGGTCAACAGCGGTGAGGGAACGCTGTTGTTAAATGGTCAGGAATATCACTTAAAGCCTGGTACCCTTGTTTCGGTGCTTCCCTGGCAGATCAGCGATATTATGGAGGTAACTTCCCCTCTTCAGTTTTTTGTGCTGGTTTACTATTTCGACAATGTGAATGAAATCATTAAAGCCTTTTGCAATCCCAGCAACATGCCCCTTTCCATTATCCAGACCTTGAAGAAGATTCCGGTGCTGTACCTGGAGGGCGAAGCGCTGGAATCCATGAGCAGGCTGTTTTTACAGATTCGAAATGAAATCGGCGTGGAATCCATCCCCACACAGGCTGCTGCGGAGGACTTTGCTTCCCAAGAACTAAGCAATCTCTATGTCACCAACAAGCTTGTTGAAATCATCATCAGCTTCCTGCATGCAAAGCACCTTACCGCATCCGCCCCCCGGGAAAATGCAGATCCCAGCGAGATTTTCCTGTATTTGTACACACATTTAAATCAAAAAATAACCCTGGCTGCTCTGTCAAAGATTTTCTACATGAGTGAATCCGCTATCAGCGCCTATATCACCAACACAGCAGGTCTCTCCTTTTTTGACCTGTTAAATGAAATGCGCATTGGAAAAACCATCAATTATCTTCTTTACACCGATTTCACCTTGGAGGAGCTGGCGGAAATTCTAGGCTTTGTTGACAGCGCTCACATCAGCAAGGTTTTTCTGGCCAGAATGGGAATGAAAGCAAATGATTTCCGAAGCACCTACCAGAGCATCGGAAATATGTGCCGTATCAAAGACAGACGTGATTTTTATTCTCTGGTTTCCTACATTTACCGACATTACAACGAGGATTTACAGCCAAAATCCCTGGGAAAACAATTTTCCTTGTCTCCCAGGGAATTAAATCGAATTCTGCTTTATCAGGTTGAAATGAATTTTTCGGATTATTTGAATTATATCCGTATTAACCGAGCCAGTGAGCTTTTGCTTAAAACCTCTCATAGCATTATGGAAATTGCTCTGGAGGTAGGCTATAACTCCACAAAAACTCTGACCAGAAATTTTCTCAAATTTCGCTCCATGACGCCCAGCAAATTCCGGCAGACCATTGAACTGCAGAATACAAACTAGCCTGCATTTACATCGTATACTTCACTGTCCAGCTCCAGGGGTACATAGGCGCAAGCCTCCTGCTCCGAACGTATCCGCGTTCCTGCTTTCCCGTGGATAGCACATCCGGCCTTTTCCAGAGACGTTATGACTGCGCACCTGCCCGGGAGAGCCTCTACAAAATCAATACAGGCCTCTACCTTGGGAAGCATACTTCCCCTGGCAAACTGACCCTCTGCAATGTATTTCTTTGCCTCCGCTATGCTGATCTCCTCCAAAGCTTTCTGTCCCGGTTTGTTGAAGTTAATATAAACCTGATCTACTGCCGTAAGGATGATCAGCATATCAGCCTTTAATTCCTGTGCCAGCCTGCTGCTGGATTTGTCCTTATCTATCACGGCATCAATCCCACGAAGCCCGTTTTCCGTTTCCACCACCGGAATACCGCCGCCCCCCACTGCAATCACAATCAAACCGCTTTGAATCATTTTTCGGATGGCACTGAGTTCTATAATTCGTTTAGGAAGGGGGGATGGAACTACCCGACGGTATCCCCTTCCGGCATCCTCCATAAAGGTGTATCCCTTTCCTTTCTGAATCTCCTGTGCCTCTTCCTTCGTATAAAAACTTCCGATAGGCTTTGTGGGCAACCCAAATGCATGGTCAGTCCCATCCACCAGAACCTGCGTTACCACACTGACAACGTTTTTTTCAAGGCCCCGTTTCAAAAAGCTCTGCTGAAGAGCTTGCTGAAGGTGATAGCCGATAAATCCCTGAGACATAGCTCCGCACTCCGGAAAGGGCATATAGGGCGTACAGGGTCCGTTTACAGCTGCATAATTCATGGCTGCATTGATAATACCCACCTGGGGGCCATTACCGTGTCCGATGACGATTTCATGTCCCTCCGCCACCAGATCCGCAATGATTTCCGCCGCAAAGCGTACCTGGCTGATCTGCTCCTGGGGCGTATTTCCCAGAGCATTTCCCCCCAATGCAACCACAATGCGTTTCTTCCCCTTTTTCATTATAAGCCTCCTTAGGAAAGCGTTGCGTAGATCACAGCCTTGATGGTGTGCATACGGTTTTCCGCTTCATCAAATACAATGGATTTCTTTGATTCAAATACCTCATCAGTCACTTCCATTTCCGTAATACCGAATTTCTCTGCAATCTGCGTTCCGATAGTAGTTTTGGTATCATGGAAGGACGGCAGACAGTGCATAAAAACAGAGCCCGGATTTGTTTTTGCCATTATAGCTGCATTTACCTGATACTTCTTTAAAAGCCTGATTCTTGTATCCCATACCTCATCCGGTTCACCCATAGATACCCAGATATCAGTGTAAATCACATCTGCGTTTTCTGCACCTTCATTCACATCCTCTGTCAGGCGCACGGTACAGTCATTCTCTTCAGCAATCTTTGTTGCTTCGTCTACCAGCCATTGTGCAGGGAACAGCTCTTTTGGTGCACAGGCCATAAAATTAATACCCATCTTTGCACAAGCTACCATCAGTGAATTACCCATATTATTTCTTGCATCGCCCATAAAGGTAAAGTTTAGACCCTTTAATCTGCCGAACTTCTCCTCCATTGTCAGAAGATCGGCCAACATCTGTGTGGGATGAAACTGGTCAGTCAGGCCATTCCAAACAGGTACACCTGCATATTTCGCCAGCTCGTCCACAATATCCTGACTAAATCCTCTGTACTCAATTCCATCGTACATCCTTCCCAAAACTCTTGCTGTGTCCGCAATGCTCTCCTTCTTGCCCATCTGGCTGCTGCCCGGATCCAGGTAGGTCACCCCCATGCCCAGATCTCTTCCAGCCACCTCAAAGGCACAGCGGGTACGTGTGGAGGTCTTTTCAAACAGAAGAACAATGTTCTTGTTCTCCAGATATTTGTGAGGTACACCATTTCTTTTCATGTTTTTGAACTGCTTCGACAAATCCAACAGATAGCGGATTTCCTCCGATGTATAGTCCAGTAATTTCAGATAGCTTCTTCCTTTGATATTTACTCCCATTGTCTGATTCTCCTTCTCGTTTTATAATTCTTCCCGCTCAAGTGGCATACTCATACACCTTGGACCACCTCTGCCTCTTGACAGTTCTGAGCTGGGCATTTCATGTACTGTAATTCCGTTGTCTTCCAAAATTCTATTTGTAATATAGTTTCTGTCATATACAATAACCTCTCCCGGCGCAATACAAAGGGTGTTAGAGCCGTCATTCCACTGCTCCCGCTCCGAAGCAACCCGATCCTTACCGCCGCAGTGAATCATGGTAACCTTATCAAGTCCCAAATGAGCTGCAAGCACAGATGGCAGCGAATTGTCAAGCTCTACAACCCGCAGCTGCCCCTCTTTATCACCCTTAGTTATCTCATAAATGCGCAGACTTCCCAAAATTCCCGGATGGATGGTAAACTTATCGCAATCCACCTGGGTACATACCGTATCCAGATGCATATATGCGCGGATACTGGGAATATCCAGTGCCAGAATGGTTTCAATCTCACAGTTATTGTCGTTGAAAATATTCTGAGCCAACGCCTCTACTGCCTCTGGAGTTGTTCTCTGGGAAATTCCTACTGCAAGAACTCTCCTGCTTAAATTGAGGATATCGCCGCCCTCAATGGAAAAGGGGTATTCTCTTTTGTAGTAAAAATGGGTTCCCGCAAAATCTCGATGATTTTCCAGTATGTATTTTCCGAATATAGTTTCCCGCCTTCTTGTTTTTGAATACATCTTATTCAGGCTCACGCCTCTTCCCACACTGGCAAAGGGGTCTCTGGTAAAATAGAGATTGGGAATCGGGTCAAGGATAAACCGACTGTCCGATTTTACCCGTTCCACCAGGGGACTGTAAATTTCTGTTTTCAGTTCGTGAATACTCACTCCGGACATGGCCTTTAACACCAGTTCCGTCTCATCCTCAATTCCCATCAGATGTTCATACAGTTGATTTTTAAATCGATTGGCTGTATTTCCTCCTTCACTGATAAACTGCTTTACAAATACCTCCTTCAGCAAAGGCTTTTCTTTTATGACCTCTGCCATCAGGTCCTCCAGATAAACAACTTCTGTTCCCTGTTCCCTCAAAATCCCTGCAAAACAGCTGTGCTCACTGCGAGCTGTTTTCAGATATGGAATATCATCAAACAGCAGCCGCTCCAGCTCTTCTGGAACCAGATGCTCCAATTCAACGCCGGGCTTATGAAGCATTACCTTTTTCAGCTTTCCTATCTCGCTGGTGACATTGATCGGCATGCTCTCCCTCCTTTTTGTTTGCTCTTGTTTTTCATACACCCATTGTACTATATTTTTTGCAAAAGCATCGGTCATTCAATGGTTCTTCACTTGTATTTTAACAGGTTTCGACTGTCCTCTTCAGATGAAATTCTAAGAATAATTTCAGGATATCCAACCCTTTTTTGGGCTGTCTGCCTGGTCTTTTGTGGAATTAAAATACAAAAAAAGCTGCAATTTTTGTCCTGGTATATAAAGAAAGGATTTTCAATTCGCGAAAGTGAGTCTTTTGTTTATAGTTTTTGGCTCAGCTTTATCTTCTGTAGCCGGTTTTAATGGATCATAAGGATTTCGGTCTGTATCCAATGGTACAAAGCCAGGAGCCGGATCTGTAAATCCACGTCTTGTAAGAGTCAGCCGGAGTTCTTATATTCATCTTCAATGGTGATCTTATCAAAAACTGCCTCATCAAAATGTTTGTTCCTGATGATCATATCCATTATATGGAAACCTCGGTTTGTCTCTTCCCCTGTTATTTGCATAAGGATCCAACTGATAGGTATCTCGTATAATAGCCATTAAACCATCAAAACTTTTGCGCATGTCGGTTCGTCCGGTGATGATGAAAATCTTAGCTACACCGGACAGCTCGCCTAACATAACTGCCGCAGCGCAGTGATGGTATTTCGAATGGTTTCACTTGCTGCCGTATTTTGAATCTCCACGGAAAATCCAGAATAGATTACGCGGATTGCCGGTGCGTATGCAACAGTCTCATTGCTGGGCTGTTCTGTTATTTCACGTTCCGCAGGAACCGAAAAATCAACTGCTACAACTTCATGCTGTTCCTGACAGGAAGATACGGGATTATCTGGGATTTCGCAAGCCATGTTTCGAAATCTCCGGATATGATAATAAAGACTGCTGCGCTGAATGTGATTCCGCTCACACCAGGCCTTATCAGTAAGACCACTTGTGCGGCATTCTTGAATTAGTTCCATCCATTCCTGGTCAGAACGTTTGGGATGTCTTTGAACCAAACTTGTCCAATGTCTTAACTCACTTGGATTAGAATGATTGTCGCATGAATTAGCTGGAATGGAAAGACGGTGGGTTATTCAGCGCTTACAATAAAAGCAGTGAATTTGAAAGAACAGTCGGCACAAAACTTTAGTGGGGCTAATAAGAAATCAAATATAGCTTTGTTAAGTCTCAAATATGTCACAATGTAGTAATGAAGAGAATTTACATATATAATATTAAAAATGACTATCTGCAATATTTTAAAATATAATATATTCTGCATACTAAGGGGGTGAACAAATGAATAAACAATAGCAATGCGCCGACATAAGGTCATAGAAGAACATAAAGGCCTAAATTTTTCCGTACTGTGTGCCTCGTGGAAACGAGAATGTATCTTACTGTTGAATGTTATAATAATGCAACACTTCCTACAGGTCCAAATGCTTTTATTCGATTAAATAAAAGCATAATAAAAGCAGATGCATAGAGTGATGTCAGCTTTATCGAGGAATTTGTGCATTTACCCCTGTGTAAGCGGGAATGAATTTGGATTATTTTTTGAATACAATATATATTTTGCGCAATACACTGCAAATAATAACATATATAACAAAATGCTTAATATTATAGCTCCAATATTGAAATATGCTAATATTTATGATAAGCTAAAAGCGCAGTACATGGTAATGATAGTTCATTCTATCATAGCTATGAGTGTGGAGAAAGCCGCCTATGAAAGGAAGGTACATATGGGACGTTACGATGATTTTGACTTAGATATTCAGAAAGTAAAGAAAGCAAATGGTTTAGTAAAAGGTGCTTCTGACGTAACATCGTTAGTGTGTTCATTAGTTACTTTTGAATATTGTACTGATGGAACACCAGTTTGCACATCACAATCAGCATCAGGCAAGACTCAGGAGTGCTCAGCAAGCGATATGACCGCATGCCGTGGTGTTGCTAGATGCTAGGTACGTAATCTCCTTATTGTTAATGTACTTATAATGCGTCAATGTAGCACGTTAAATAGTTTGTAGCCATCAACCCGGCTTTCTCCACAAAAAAGAGGAAATTGTATGATAAACCTGGATAAATGTCGATATAATATATCTTCTGACACTGAAAGATCTCTCAAAATGTTGATTGAAAATTCTTTAAGATGGTATTTGAACAAAGACAATATAACGTTTGATGATGTGCAATTTTTGACAACAATAATGGAAATTTTCCCATTGTTAAACAATAAAGAATATTGGGAAAGCATAGGATATGATATTTGCAAAGGAATAAAGGGCAGACTTGAAAATGAAAATAGAATAATGTTTCTCGGCATGTTTTCCGGCTTAGGTAAAGAAGCGTTTGCCGTAAATATTTTTGCAAGAAGAACAGGACAATTACAAACTTTCTCTCGAAAATTGAATACATTATTGCTAGACTTTGCCTACCAGTATATCAATATGATAGAATCAAGTACGCTATTTAATAGTACACAATTTTATGATGTAATATCTGGCGTTTCTGGAGTACTATATTATCTGTTGGATTTTGAATGGGAAATACATGACAAAAAGAAAATTACCGCTATTGTAAATTATTTATTAAGACTTAAGGACGAAAAGGAATATCTCGGGGACAGAAGATTGGCTTTTTTTGTCCCTTATGAATCATTACGAACGAATTCTTTAAGAATGTTGTTCCCTTCAGGGTATCTTGATCTTGGAGTAGCTCATGGAATTATTGGTGTAGGTATAGCGTTAGCTAAAGCGTATTATTGTGGGTATGAAGCGGACAAAATTGCAGATTTTTGCATCTTTTTAAAAAAGTTTTATGCTGATACAAAAAAAGAACGAAATGGAATTCCAGTATGGCCACAACAAATATCATGGCAAGAATACATAAATAGGACATATGCTGTTAATATGTTTTCGCGTCCTTCGTGGTGCTATGGAAATTTATCGATTATTAAAGGATTTTATAAAATAGATCAATATTTGCGCATTGAAAATTCGGAAGAAAATATATTAATACTTCAAAAAATTTTAGAACAATCTTCTAACAAATTTAATTTTGTATCTCCTTGTATTTGCCATGGAATTGCAAGTTTAATACTTATAGAAAACACCTTGGGAACAGTAGTGAATAAACAGATGATCGTAAAAAAAATAGAAAATCAAATAAATGAGATAAAAAATTTATATGAAAATAATCGCTATATCTGGAAGAATGATGAGCGAAGGGATTTTTTAACCGGTGTGCCGGGTATAATATGTGCCTTATGCGGATTATACCTTGAAGATGAATATACAAGTAAATTATTTCTAATGGATTGAGGTAAAGGTTATGAAAAAATTGGTGGCAGTAATAGGCAGCAATAATGAAATGTCTTTAACTGGACACGTGGTTCAGAACACAGTACATCGTTTATACGAACGAGGAGTGATTAATGAATATGATTTAATTTATTTGAAAGATTATAGAATCGAATATTGTATGGGGTGCAGTAGTTGCTTTAAGACGGGAAGTTGTGGCATGGATATAGTGGATGACATGAAATTGATTCGAGAAAAATTATTAGATTCTGATGTTATTATTATGGCCGCCCCGGTTTATTTTTTAAATGTCCCAGGAAAATTTAAGAATTTACTAGACAGGCTGTCAAGAGATATTCATTTGATGAAATATGCAGGAAGATATGGATTTACTGTCACGGTGACAAACTCTAGTGGTGCAGATACTGTAAGCGAATATTTAAAAATAGTACAGTTGTCACTGGGGATAACGAACCTAAATAATTACCGCTATATAAATATGAATGAATCATCGGAGGACTTCACTAACACTATTATTGAAGATATAATACAAAAATTGAATGGGCAATGCACATTTTCGAAATATTATTTAGAAAAACTTTTTATTATGTGTAGAAAGCTTTATACACAATCATTACTTGCTACTGCTGAAACAAATTATTGGAAGCAGAAGTGGGTTGCAAATGCTCACAATTTTAAAGAGTTTGCTTTACAAAATAGATTAAATGAACACAGAACACCGTATATAGATAACGGTGTTCGGCCAGAAGATATATTCTCTTTTACGGACAAATCAAATGTTTGTAATTACGAGAATAAAATACAAATTGAAAAATATTTAGAAAAAATATTTTTTAGATTTCTTACGGGTAAAGTGGATCCATATATGCATTCACATTTTTTGATTCTGATATGCGAATGCTTCGATGTATTAAAAAATCCTGAATACTGGAAAGCAGTTGGATATACTTTATGTAAAGATATTAAGGACGAAATAGAAATTAATGGGATAAAAGGAAAACTTGGAATTTGGTCGGGTGTAGGTATTAAAGCATTTGCGATAAATGAATATTGCAATAGATTTGGTGCGTTGGAACGACTTAATCATTCGGTATTGAACTTATTAATGTCTGAGTTAGAAAGCTTATGTAAATCATATTTATTTAATCAAGATAGCATAACAATTAGGCAATACGATGTCTGCTTTGGTGTATGTGGTCTTTTTTATTTTCTTTTAGACAATATTAATGTAGATGATTTGCAAATGATGCCGCATACCATAAGCTACTTAATTCGTCTTACAGAAATAAATGAGAAAAATGGGACACCTAATTTTTTAATAAATTCTTTTGGACAATTAAATGAAGAAGATAAAGAAAAATATAAAAAGGGCGCGATAAATTTGGGAATGGCACATGGGGTTATTGGAATATTAGTAGTACTTACCAAGGCAAAATATAAAGGAATAAAATGTGAAAAATTAGACTATGCAATAAATAATTTGTTTAGTTTTTATGATGAGCAATGTGCCAGCATAGATGGAGGGCTGTATTGGAAACCACAAATCAGCTATGACGAATGGGAACAAAATGTAAAAGTAACCAAGGAAAATATAGAACGAGCAAGTTGGTGCTATGGAAGTCTAGGCATATTAAGAGGCTTGCAAAAAGCATCGACTTATATTTGTGATATAGAACGTGAAAATAAATATAAGAGTGCAATTAAACACTTGTTAGAAATGCCCATTGATAAACTAGGGTTGGATTCGCCTATTTTGTGCCACGGTTATTCAGGCATATTGATGCTAATTACAAGTGAATATAAACAATATAAAGACAAGGAATATTTGAAAAATATGAATATAATTATCAGTAAAATATTAAATGAATCTTTTGAAAACGACGGAAATATTGATTTACATGTTTTTGAAGAAGATGAATCTATTTTGCAGGGAATGTTTGGAGTCGCAATGGCATTAGTTGGAGTTTTAACGATGAATTCAAGTTATGAGAAACTGTTTTTAATGGATTAGTATTCATGAGTAATCATGCACTCTAGTTAGCGAAAGGAAAATTAAAATGAAGTATAAATGTTTTGACATTTTTGCTATACGAAGTCCTATATTACCCAAAAGTTATTTTAATAGGCTTACTTCTAAGGGTACGGAATGTATTTTTGACATATACAAATTATCAGAACATAAAGATATAATTGATGAGGCGATTAGGGTATCTAGCAAATCTTTATTCGAAGGGTTGCATGGAAATATTACAGATGAAAAGAAAAAGAAAAATATTAAGCATAGCCTCATAAAATATTTAACACGAATGTCAACACGACCAACCCCATATGGGTTATTTGCAGGGGTGGGGCTAGGGCGTTTTGAAAAAACGACAAATATATTACAAACAGATGACTATATTAAAAGTGTAGAGGTTGACCATTATTGGATAAAGCATATAATACATCAATTAGAGAAAGATGATCAACTTCTTTTACAGTTAAGGGTAAAGTGGAATGAGATATGTTATGAAAGCGGAAGTAGAATAATAAATCCGTATTTTTCTAATCATGGTGATTTGTCCGATGAAAAAGATAACACAGAAGAAATTAATGTAAGAAATACTATCGTGTTGAAGATTATAAGAAATAATACTAAAAAGTTTGTTTTCACCAAAAATATAGTCGCAATTTTAGCAGAGGCTTACCCTGAAGTAGAAATACAAAGGATTATTTCTATTATAGCTGAACTTGTAGAAAACGAGATATTATTAACTGAATTACGTCTTCCTGCATATTGTGAAGATAGGTTAAAATATGTCATAAATAAATTGTCAAATGCTAATTATGATGGACTATTATTCAAGCAGTTAGTAGATATTAACAACCTTATACTTCAGTATAGAAATGTACCATTGGGTAAAGGTGTGCTGCTATTAGGCAGATTATATGATGCGATGGGTGCCATTTTTAAAACTTCAAATTATATCGAAGTTAATTTAGGAAAGAAATATCTTTCGAATACATTATCAAATAAAATACAGAAACAATTAGAGATATTTGTAGATGAATTGAGCTATTTAACTGTAAGTGCAGAAGACTTGTCAGAACTAAACGATTTTAAACATGCTTTCGCAGAGGAATATGGTAAAAATATTGAAGTCCCATTGGCTAAAGTAATAGATGTAAATGGATTTAATGGATTTCGCTTTTTGAGACAAACTTCCCAGCATAATATTTCGCCAAGAGAGCATAAAATTAAAGATATAGTTGATCAGAAGATTCTTCGCGCTATTTATGAACATAAAGATGAAATTAATTTGCATAAAGAAGATTTTCAAGAAATCCAAAATGATAGTCTAAAATATGAATATCCCAAAACATTGGACATGAATTTCTTTATACATTTTAAGGACATTGAAAAAGACTTATACTATATCGAAGTTGCGCCCATAGGTGGAGCCCCAAAGGCGGGAATGACAATACAACGTTTCAATAATGTTTTGGACTCACAATATTTAAGAAAATATTCAGAAATATATAATTATGAAAAACGCTTAACGGATAACTTATATATTAATGTAGAACAACGCGAATGTATTTCAAGGGGAAGAGGAGAAAATGTTATAAATAACACCTGTAATTACGAATACTGTTTGTGTGTTGCGTGCTCTACGAATTGCGCACAAGAAGTATTGCTTTCTGATTTATACATAGGATTAGCATCAAATAATAAGTTGTATATTAAATCTAAAAGCATGAATGAGATAGTCAAGATCGTATCGGACAATATGTTGAATCCTAAGTTAAATAGCAAGTTACTGTACTTATTGAAAAAAATATCATACGAATATGAAGATAGTATTATTTCAAGACTATTTTCGCTATATGAAAATAAGTACAATTATATACCTAGAATTATAATGTCAGGAATTGTGCTTCAGCCGAAAACATGGATATTTGATGAGACAATACTACCGACAGGCAGTTTAAACGAATTTAAAGAGAAGCTGCTTAGCATAAGAAAGGTATATAATATTGAAAATAATGTATATTTAAGTGAAGCTGACAACCGCCTATTGATTGATTTAGATGATGATAACTACATTCAGATAATTTATAATACATTTAAGCGGAAAAAGAAAATAATATTTCATGAGATAGGGAATGAAGGAGTTAGTACCATAGAGATTGGCAGAGATATTATTGGGAATGAGTATATAGTAGAATTATCATCATCATTTTATTTAGTATCTCCGTCAATAGAATTATTCAATGCACATTATGTTAATAGAAATAAGGCGTTAATTGAAAATAACAGAGAATATTCTCTAGGAAATGAGGGATGGATATATTTTAAATTATATGGAGATAATTCAAGAAGAAAAGAGATTATTACACAATATATAGATTTGTTGAATAGAAAAATCAATCCAGAAAAGTTCTTTTTTATTAGGTATGCGGATCCAGATGAACATTTAAGAATTCGATTGAAATTTGAAAACAAAAGTATAGCCATACAACAAATTAGATATATAATGGAGTGGTTTACAGAAATTAAAGAAATTGGCTTGGCTAAAAATATAGTATTTGATACATATTATAGGGAAAGTAATAGATACGGTGGTGATAGATTAATCGATGATATCGAGGATTTTTTTTATAGTGATAGCATGTTTGTGATTTCATTATTAAATCAATTCAACCTAGATTCGTCTGATAATTTAGAAAAATGTTATTTAGTAGGTATGATTTCTGTACTGGCTGAGCTTACAGATGGTATAGAAGAAATGCTCAAAGTGATGGATAATAATTCTGATAATCCTGTTATCAGAAAAGAATATAAGAAAGCAAGAAATGAATATAAAAATTTGTTTGACAGTATTTATAATGGTGAAATAATTAGTAAAGATATGTCAGATAAAGTGCAAGCAGCATATTTTCAACGAAGTGTAACATTAAAAAAGGTTAAAACAGCGATGTTGGAAGAAGCCAGAACGGATAGGCTGACAAATAGTAAAGATAGCATTATTTTATCGATGATACATATGTTCTGTAACAGATTGTATGGTTACAATCCTTTAGAAGAAAAATATTCAATAATATTGCGCAATATTTTGTATGATAAAAATTCTAAAATACAAAATTATAAAGAGCAATATGCAGGGAAGTAAAATTGTATGATGTTAAATGTTTGCGATGAAAATATATGGAAGGAGAATTTTATGAAAAAGAAAAAATGGTTAATATTATATAATTTAATGGTTTCGGCTCTGTTCTTGTTGTCGCTGTATGGTTATATAAAAAGATTAACTGCATTGTCTTTGATATTGGCATTGATTGTATTTGGAGAAATTGGAGTAAGAGCTTTTATAGAAAATAAAATTATACAAGGCGATTCTATGATAATAAAGGACAGGTTATATAAAATTACATATGCTTTGAAAATTTTGTGCGAAATCAGTTTAATAATAGGAGTATGGTATATCCGCTTAAATTAAAAATCTTTTAACAATACTTAATATGTATTTCTCCTAAGTTAGGCGGAAACCCTTGCTAATAAGTATATTTATCTCATAATATATATAGCAAATAGAGTAGATTTATTGACTAATTGTATTTTATAATATTTTCAATCTGCAAACGTTATAAACATTGTAAAGAGAAGGAAATGCATTATCATGAAGAGTGCAATGCTTTCCTTCTCGCGCTTACATAAATTAATTTCCGTATTTGGTACTGAACAGCGAGAATTAATACTGAGAAATTTCTATCGATACTCTCCAGTTTGAAATTAGATAATATGGTGATTATCACTTGGAAGTAATGAATATGTTTGTGACAGTTTTCAAACGCCTATTCGCTGACGGGCAGCGATATGCTAAGTTCAATTACGCATTGCACATGATTCCGTAATACTATGACAGCATTGGAATAGCGGAACCTTGTTTGATAACTACGAATAGTAATGTCATTGCCACGAGGATGATAATTTGCATCCATCGCAGCAGAAATCTTGAGAATATTTTTGAAGCAATCTTTCAGATGAAAGTAAACACATGTATCCTGGTATTTTAAAATTATAATTATTGGATCTACAGAGCATATGAAAACGATGAGTATATAACTTATCTGTAGTTGATGCCAGCAAAACAACTGTCATACTACAATTGTAAAAGATGAGCTGAAAGGCGGAGACCAAAATAACATGTAGGTCAACACCAAGAGAATAGTATGCATTCCCGCTTTTTTGTTAGATGTCCTTCTGAATTTCGCTACTGGGGTCTTTGTATAGAACTTCCAGTGTTATTTCGATGTATCCGTATTTTCCAAACCAACTATGTTTTTTTGACAGCATATTCGGCTGATGCACTTTTATTGCATCAGCGAATAGCACTTCAACTTCATTGAAACGGTACTATCAACTGTAGGGTGATCTTTCGCAATAAGGATATTGGCACGTTCGAATGCAACACCGGTATATCGTTAAAGACTAAGTTGCATAGATTAGGCGTAACCTATACGGATTAATGGGTTGAGATAGACTTGGGGCGTATTTCTTATAAGATCGTGCATAGCGCATACAATTCTATATAACTGTGAAATTCAGGATAATAGTTGCAGATTTTTGGATGATAAAGAGTAAAAAGACTGTATGCTGTAAAAAAATTCCGGTTAGACACATAAAAGCCTAATATAATGATATAAACCAGGATAGGGGTTTTAATTATGCGAGAAACAAATATGAAAATAAATTTCATTAAAGTGTCGAAATTAATCTGGTCAATACAACCAATTTATATAATAATTACAATTATTGTAATATTAATAAGCAGTTTATACCCCACTATATCATTACTTGTTATGCAAACAATTTTGAACAGTTTACAATCAAGCAATATTAGAATAACAGAACTGCTTGTATATGTAGGTATATACATTTCTCTTGATTTGAGTCAAACGGTATTAATAGCATGTATTGGATATTATACCGAAAAATATAAAGCGGTTATTGATCTCCATGTAAAAAGCGAAATTCTTAAAAAAGCAAGTCATTTGACATTAAAAGATTATGAAAACACAGAAACCTATAATATAATTCAACGCGCACAAAACGAAAGTGACAATAAAGTAACGGCATATTTTAATCTAGTAGTATCCTGCTTTGGAGTTATTGTTAATGTGATTTCTTTTTTAATATTATTATTTACGTTTAAAGGTTGGCTTATACTCTTTGTCATTGTGATTCCAATTGTGAAGTTCTATATTCAAAAAGAAATCAATATGAAACAATACAAAATCCTTGTTTCAAGGACCGGGGAAGAGAGAAAAACCTGGTATTATAGCTATTTGATGACTAACGGAAACTATACGAAGGAAATGTGCTTGTATAAATTGTATGGTTTATTTTTAAATAGATTTCAATGCAACAAAGAAAAATTTATAAAACAAGACATGAAAATTCTCCGCGAATCTACTAAAAAAATAACCGTATTAAGTGTTATTGAACAGATATTAGATGGTTGTGTTTTTGGATACATTGTTTATAATGGGATACTTGGAAATATCTTAATTGGTGATGTAGTAACCTATACTAAGGTGATAATACAAACAAAATCAAAAATACAAGCAGAATTAAGCAGCTTTGCCGAATTAGAGAAACAAAGCCTTTATTTAGATCAATTATTTTTATTGTTAGACAAAGAAATACTGAATTATGAAAGCGGAATAAAGGTACAATCTATAGATAATATAAAAGTAGTTGATTTGAAATATCGTTATAAAACGCAAGATAAGTATGTTTTGAATAAAATAAATTTGGAACTAGAAAAGGGGAAATGCTATGCAATTTTGGGGAAAAATGGAAGTGGAAAAACAACGTTGGTTAAAATATTGATGGGGTTTTACGATGACTATGAGGGAGAGATATTTATAAATGGAATAAATCTTAGATTAATAAATAAAGAAAATTATAGGGATAAAATTGGCGCACTTTTTCAAGACTACGGGAAATATGAAGCAACGATACGAGAAAATATTGCATATGGTAATTTGAAATCTTTAAATGACGACGCAATCATACATACAATTGCTGAAAAGTTTAATTTGCAATCATTCATACTACAACAAAAAGCCGGAATAGATACGCAATTGGGATATTGGTTTGATGATGGAATAAATATTTCGGAAGGTCAATGGCAGAAAATTGCATTGTCACGAGCATTCATTAAAGATGCAGATATGTATATACTTGATGAGCCTAATGCTGCCTTGGATGCCATATCAGAGTATTATCTAGCACAACTGTATAAGCAAGTATTAAAAGATAAACTAGGTATAATCATTGCACATAGATTTAGCAACTTTATTCACGAAACAGATAAAATTATAATTATGGAAAATGGGCAAATAATTGAGACGGGAAAACATAGTGAACTATTTAATAAGGATGGGGTTTACAAAAGATTATATGAATTGCAGTAGTGCGATGCCGCAAAAGATCCTCTGTAGTAGTCAAGTACTAAATTTTTGTTATATTTCAAGCTAGAAAATCTCGTATATAAACATTTTTTTAAATTAACCTATTGTGCTATTTCAAATAAAACGTTTAAAAACTTGTAAAAACCGCAAAG
>OGUQ01000659.1_pt1 | contig 32732 bp, 30 predicted proteins | sample 1574701 | NCBI WGS metagenome assembly OGUQ01 (sample SAMEA2582087, study PRJEB24529) | metagenome | biome: Human gut stool | place: China | collected 2011 | reverse complement strand
GGCTTGGAAAAAGCCGGCCAGCCGCAGCTGCTTTCAAATTTGTCGGTTGACGAAAAAAGCGGTTCGCCGGTCACAACGTCGACATAGATCCCCTTTTCGAATTGATTCCAAAATTCGTTTTCAAAGGGGCGCTCCGTTCCGTTTTCCTGAGTTATACGGTACTGTTCGGATGTGAGCTTGTCTCTTATGGACTCTGCGGCGGGCTTTTTGTAATCACCCGGGTCTATGCGAAGCTTGGAGAACAGCTCTATCTCCGCCTTGGGAATATGGCAGTAACCGCCGGGGTTCTTCTCGAGATAATTCTGATGATATTCCTCCGCCGGATAGAAATTAATCAGCGGCCCTATCTCAACAAAGAAATCTTTGCTTCGGCGGCGCTCTATCGCGGCAATGCGCTCCACTGTTTGTCTTGCGTTTTCGTTCGTGTAGTAAATGCCTGTCTGATACTGGCTGCCCACATCGTTCCCCTGTCGGTTTTTAACCGTCGGGTCAATGACATAGAAGTACGCAAGCAGCAGTGCGTCGAGGCTGACCTTTTCGGGGTCATATTCGACTCTTACCGTCTCTCTAAAACCCGTACCGCCTGAGCACACCTTTTTGTAGTCTGCATCGGCCTCGCAGGTGCCGTTTGCATAGCCGCTGCGCGCGTCGATAACTCCGGGGATAGACTGCATAAGCTGTTCAATGCCCCAAAAGCAGCCGCCCGCAAGGAAGATAACATTTTCGGGTTCTTTTGAAAAATCCATTTGCGTCATTTCTCCTTTCGCTTTTTTCTTTTCCGCATCATCTTTTCCGTGATTTATGCCGCAGCCCGAAAGAATTAAAACGGTTGAAAGCGCCAGCAAAAGCAAGCCCGAAACTCTTTTCATGTTCTCTTCCCCCTTTGCTCGGTATGTTAGAAACAGCAGCGTTTTTATCTCTGTCAGGCCTTGTCGTTGGCTATCGCCTTTTCGATGAGGCTCATAAGTGTTTCCATCTGCTTTTTGCCCGTGACAGCGCCCACTATGGGATCACCGACTATATTGCCCTTGCGGTCAACAACATATGTTGTCGGGAATGCATATGTGTTTGAAACAAACTTTCCCGCCTCGCTGTTTGAATCGAAATATACGTTTTTATACGATACGTTTTTCTTGGAAAGAACCTCCTTGGCTTCGGCTATAGCCTTTGAATCTCCGCCGAGTGTGAAAGAATTGACGCCTATCAAGGTTCCGCCCTTTTTCGCAAGCTCTTTGCTCAGCTTCTCGAGATCTTCGAGCTCACCTACGCAGGGAGAGCAGGTTGTAAACCAAAGATTTACGACCGTGACGGCATTTGCCGAAAACAGCTTGTCGCTGCTGACCTCGTTGCCGTCCAAATCCTTTCCCGTGAATGCGGGGAATTTTCCGCTCGCCATGTCCGCCGGCACGCTTTCGCCGCCGCTCGAATCTTTCTTGCCGAGCTCGGGATATTTATTTTCAAGCTCCGTCAGCTTTACCTCTATCTTGCGAATCTTTTCGCCCTCCTCCATGAGCAGCTTCAGCTCGTCCGCGGAGAACTGATCCTTTGCCGACTCTATGGTTTTCAGCAGGAAATCGCCGTAATTGCCGCCGTCCTCGATCATTGTCATGCCCTTGTCCGCCGACATGAACACTTTTTCCCAGAGGTCTTTGTTTTTCGACAGAATTTCATTCTCCTGAGCCATCAGGCTGTTATACATAGCTTTCGCCTCTTTGGCGTTTTTGGGGTTCTTGTCCATCGAGCCGCCCTTGTTGCCGCCGCAGGCTGCAAAAGACAGCGCAAACACTGCGACCATCAGCAGCACAATAACTTTTTTGATTCGGTTGTTTCTTATCATTTTTTCATATCCTTTCCGTTCGTTTAGTGTTTGGCGCAGGTGCAGCCGCTCTCGCACATATCTGCGTTTTCCGTTATGCCGGGCTGCATCATATCTTTGTCAAGATTTCTCACTCTTCTGTTGCTCACGACAGAGCAGGCGGCAAGACTGCATATCAGCAGAACAGCCGTTACAACCGCTATGATTTTCTTTGCATACATACGCTTCCTCCTTGTTATTGTCTTTACTGCATTTTTCCGTCTTTGTTTTTTTAACAGTATTTTTATAGTCTCCGAATCCGTAGCAAAAACGCACGGCTTCGGTAGGACAGGCTGTAACGCACTTCCCGCACCGTATGCACTCGGTGTGATTCGGTGTTTTTGTCACGTCAACGTCCATTTTGCAAACCCTTGCGCATTTTCCGCACGAGATGCACTTGTCCTTGTCTACCGCCATGCGAAACAGCGAGACACGGTTAAACAGGGCATACAGTGCGCCCAAAGGACAGAGCCACTTGCAAAACGGGCGGTAAACGATTATGCTTAATACAACTACAATCACGAGGACGGCCAGCTTCCATGTGAACAGCTCGCCCAGCGCATTGCGAATGTTTTGGTTTGCAATAGAGAGCGGTATCGCTCCCTCTAACACGCCCTGCGGACATATATATTTGCAAAAAAACGGATCGCCCAAACCGACGTCGTTGACGACTAAGGCGGGCAGCAGCACCACGGCAACCGCCAGCACGGCATATTTAATATAGGTAAGCGGTCTGACTTTTTTCGTAGACAGCTTTTTCCCCGGAATCTTATGCAGAAGATCCTGAAGCCAGCCGAACGGGCACAAGAATCCGCAAACAAATCTTCCCAATAAAACCCCTATCAAAATCAGCATACCCGTTATATAATACGAAAAGCGGAATTTTGACGAGCCGACTACCGTTTGAAAGGCTCCTATTGGGCAGGCCCCGGTTGCCGCCGGGCAGGAGTAACAGTTGAGTCCCGGCACGCATACCGTTTTCGCCGAGCCCTGATATATTTTGCCCTTAAAAAAGTTTGGCAGATGAATATTGGTGAGCAGTGCGGCTCCCGCTTGAAACATACCCCTAAAGCGGGACATAACAGCCGACACACCCGACTTCTTTTTACCCAATTCCCACACACTCCAGACATACGTTAATTGCTTTGCTTAAAACGGTTTCCGCCTCGCCGCGCCATGCGCCGAAGCACAGCATAACAGCCCCCGCCAAGAGCAGAAATACCTGCACCGCCGCCTTTTTTCTGTGATTCATTCGGATATCCCCTTTCGCGTTTTCAATCACATCATACATCGCGGGAGTTAAAATCCCCGTTAAGAACGGAAACTTAACAAAAAATTTATCTGCCTGTGTTATAATGAAAAACGGAAAACGGTTTGTTAAAATGAAAAAGGAGGATCGCCATGCATCTTTTGGTGGTAGAAGACGAGCGCGCACTGTGCGAAACAATCGTAAGAAGCCTCAGACGGTTGGCTTACAGCATAGACTATTGCTATGACGGCGAAAAAGCCCTCGAGCTGCTCGGGAGCGAAAAATACGACCTTGTTATTCTGGACTTAAATCTGCCGAAACAGGACGGCATGAGCGTGCTGCGCAAATTCCGTCAATCGGATCGCGAGACCCGCGTTCTGATACTGTCCGCGCGCAACGAAGTAGCCGACAAGGTTGCGGGACTTGACGCAGGCGCGAACGACTATCTTTCAAAGCCCTTTCACCTCGCCGAGTTGGAGGCGCGTATAAGAAGCCTGACGCTGCGGCAGTTTACTCAGCGCGACGTTGTTCTTACCTGCGGTGCGCTGTCCTTTGATACAAAAGCCCGCACCGCGAGCGCGCATGGGGAGCCGCTGACGCTGACGCGAAAGGAGACGGGAATTTTAGAATATCTCATGCTCAACCAAGGTCGGCCCATAAGCCAGGAGGAGCTTATAGACCATGTTTGGGATAACAGCGTAGACAATTTCAGTAATTCCATAAGAGTGCATATTTCGGCGCTTCGCAAGAAGCTGCGCACCGCTCTCGGCTATGACCCGATAAGGAACCGTATCGGTGAAGGATATCTTGTTGAGGGGGCGGAAGAATGAAAAAGCTTTCCCTGCAATGGCGCATAACGCTTATGTCATCTCTGCTCATATGCGTCGCCTGCGTTTTGATGAATCTGCTGCTGTGCTATTCGGGCATACATTATATGGATTCTATAGGCAACTTTGTTCAGGAATACAGCGACGGAGCGTCCGCCTCGGAATCTGTTCTCTTTGACCCGTCTCTTGCCGGAATGGATAAGGAATTTACCATTGTAGTGCACGGGGCGCAGGCGGATTTTTGCAGAACAAACTGGTATATAACGGCCGCCGTGACGCTTTTAAGCGGCATTTTGGCATATTTTATCAGCGGGCACACACTGAAGCCCCTTCGCAGTTTTGCCTCTCAGGTTGAAAAGGTTCAGCTTAACAATCTCAGCAATATGCAGATTTCCGACAACGGCTTGGCGGAGTTCCGTGAGCTCAGCCTTTCCTTTAACCGTATGCTGGAGCGCCTCGACTGCGCATTTGATGCGCAGCGGCAGTTCACGGGAAACGCGGCGCATGAGCTGCGAACGCCTCTGGCTCTCATGCAGGCGCAGCTGGAGCTGTTCGCCGCCGAGAATCCCGATGTTTTGCCGGAAACCGCTGAATTTATCACTCTTTTGCAGGAGCAGACGGAAAGACTTACGCAGATGACTCAGACGCTGCTCGAAATGAACGGCTTGCAGTCCGTGCCGAGAAACGATTTTATCGATCTCGCCCCGATGATAGAGGAAATATTTGCGGATATCGCCCCGCTTGCCGAAAGCAACGATATAACCTTGGAATATGACGGACAAGGCACAATGACGGGCAGCGACCCGCTTATATACAGGCTTATTTTTAATCTTACGGAAAACGCCGTCAAGTATAACAGGACGGGCGGAAAAGTGCGGATTTCCGTTAATCAAGACGAAAACGGAATTGAAATAAAAATCAAGGATACCGGCTGCGGCATCCCCAAGGAATATCAAAGGATTATTTTCCAGGCATTTTTCAGAGTCGATAAGTCGAGAAGCCGCGAATACGGCGGAGTCGGGCTGGGGCTTTCGTTGGTTTGGGAAATTGCCGAGCTTCACGGCGGAAAGGTGTATGTTGAGGAGAGCTCGAACGAGGGAACGACGATAGTTGTCAAATTCCCGGCATAAGAGCATAAGGCAATCATAATGAGGGGGAAACAAAGTTGAAAAACAGGGACTTCGTTTTTTTCCACGGCTATGACAGCGTGATTTGGCGCGGCTACGAAAAAAGCGGCTTGCTTGACCGATTTTCGGGGGTTCGTTTCTGCCAGTCACTAATGCTGCCCGACTGCAAAAAATTCAATGCACTTGCCGCAAAAGGCGGAGAACTGCACAGCCTGATAACAGAAAACGGCTTGCCTTGGTATATCGACAGGCTTCAGGGCGGAGCATATATCGAAGAATATCCGTATGATATGAAAACCGTCGATTCGCTCGGCAATTTTTACGGTTTTCAGATGCACGAGTGGATGTCGAATATGCGCTCGGATTATGACAAACTTAAAAATCTTGACGCGTCCGATTGGAACGAAAGAGCCATAAAAAAAGAAATTCTGCGGCAGTTCCCTTTTGAGAATATTTTTCTTGAGGCTGCGACCGCAAAAGAATATGCGGAGTATTTTCCCGTGCCGTCGTGCTTTGAGCAGCTTTTAGACAACGCGAGAAAGCTGTTTTATATGCGTATGAAGTTCACTTCGGGACGGCTTTTGCCCTGTGACAGCGCGATGATGGCGCCTAATCTTGAATTTAAGCTCGGAGCACAGAGAGTTATGCCCGAAATAGGAGCGCAGACACCGGGCGCCAACATTCAGCTTGCCTATGCAAGAGGTATGTCAAAGGCTTATAAAAAGAGTTTCGGAGCTTATTACGAGCCGTGGGGCGGGCGGCCTTTTTCCGTGTGCAATTATCACGCGAACGGCGAAAACGAATGGAATATCAAGGGCGGAGATTTTCCGTTTGAATCGGCGGGCTGCAACGGAGGCAGTTCCCGTTCTCTGCACGAAAGAATACTAATATACGCCTACCTCTCCGGCGCGGAATTTATCAGCGAGGAATGGGGCGTTTACAACACTTTTTATGACAGCAAGGACTTTGTCCTTTCCCCTTACGGAGAAGTTAAGCGTGATTTTTTGTGTTTTGTCGAAAAATATCGGGCGGGAGAATTTTTTGCTCCCGTGGCAATAGTTCTGCCCGAGGATATGCCCGTTCTTCCGAGCAGGGATTGCGGCGAGTGGCTCGGAGAGACTCCGTATAAAGACCTGCAAAGACAGAAAAAATATACGTCCGCATGTCACGGCATAGACGAGCTTATGGGCGCGTCGTGCTCACGATACGGCAACGAGACAAAAACGCTTATAAACAGCGATATCCCCGACGCTTTTGACATTATCCATGCCGACTGCGAATCGGTTTTCGGCGAATACAAGTACCTTGTTGACCTTAGCGGAGACAGTGCTTTTGCAGAGAAACATCAAAATGCCGTTAGTGCAGAAGAAGCGAAACGGCTCATAAAAGAAGTCATGCCGATTTGGGTTACGGGCGGAGTGCATTGGTTTATCGGCAAAATATCCGACGGCTGGTATCTGACGGTATTCAATAACGACGGAATAAATAAGAGCGTTGACGGCGGCGAGGTGCAGATAAAAGACGCGCGCCGCGTTGCGGTAATCGATATAAAAAATCGCTCCTCGCTCACCGGACTTGAGGGCTGTCGGGATATCACCTTGACCGACGGCAAGTACTGCGTACCGATAGATGCGGGAGACTATTTCTTCGCAAAAATCGTATAATTCGTATAATTATATTGCGCGATATAAATGCAGTAAAAAGCAACAACCACCGCTTAGCGGTGGTTTTACTTATGCCGATAAAAACGGCACAGTCGGCTTTTATCCGACTGTGCCGTAAGGCTGTGCTTTTTTATTCAGGACATCAGCAATAGAACTCCATGGGATAAGTGAGATACTCGTTGGGATCAAGCTGATCGGCTGTGACGTAACCCGCGGGTGCGCAGAGAAGCGCGGGAATACGGTTGACTACCGTAGCGCAGGTATGCTCGACCGTTGCGGGCTTTACGACGTGGAATTCGGTGTTCGGCTCGCCCGTAATCTGCCAGTCGCACATATCGCCGTCATCGGGGCCGTAGACCTTGCCTATAGTCTCCTCTTCGATTGTAATGCCCTGCATCGTTTCGATAGTCACGACGGCGGACATTCCTATGCAGCGTCCGGATTCGATAGTCTTGCCGAGAGTCTCGGAATAAATATCGCGGTCAATAATGCACGGCACGTGCTTCTGGTCGATGGATTTAATTGTCAGCCCGAGCTTGTTGCAGATAGCCTCGCTTGCGTTCCAGGCATATGACGGCTCAAACACATCGGGATGAGCTATCTTCTGCTCGAACTCCTCGGGCGTCAGATCGCAGCCGTGAGCGTTGGCAAGCGCCAAGCCGTATTCATCGACGTTGTAGCTGTATGCACCCTTGATTTTAGTAATCTTATGGCAGCCTCCGGCAACAAGACCGACCATGTTGATCCAGAAGATATCCTGCATACCGCTGCCGGTTATTGTGCAGTTGTTAGCTTTTGCGATTGCATCAAGGCGGTTCGTCTGCACCGCAGCCGTCGTCCAGGGATAAATAGCCTCTTCGCACGTTGTAATAACATTGATACCGCGCGAGACGCATTTTTCAACGTGAGTGTAAATATCGTCTATAAAACTGAACAGCGTAACGATCGCAACATCAGCGTCGCTCTCGTCAAGAACCTTGTCGGCGTTGTCGGAGATTATAACGCCTGTCTTAATGCCCAAGCCGGCAAAATCGCCGACATCCTGTCCCACTACCGCAGGGTTAACGTCAATCGCACCGACTATCTGTGCGCCGTGCTCATGCAGGTAGCGAAGAATGTACTTTCCCATTTTTCCGCAGCCGTACTGTACAACTTTAATTTTTTCCATAGAAATTTCCTCCTATACTGCAATTATTATTTCGGCGGATACGCCGCCTCCTGCAATTATAGTATAAACCCTCTTCTCAGTTGAGAGTCAAGGAAAATAGTAAAAAAATTATCGATTAAATTCTACCGGTACCTGCAGGCGCAAAAACATATTGCGTCGACTGTCGTCAAAAACATTGAATTCCGTCATTATTTCGCAAAAATAGTCCCCGCAGACGGTTCGGTTATTCTCCTTGCAGTGCCGCAGCAACAGCTTTGCATATTCAACCTCATCGTCAAAGCTGTCAAGGTAGACGCAGGCATACATGCCGCTGTCGACAATGACGGTTCCCTGCAGAGTCGGCTGATCCCGATAACCGACAAAAACAAACGTATCCTGAGGAACAAAGTTTCCGTTGATGAAATCCTCTTTTTTTATCGATGTGCCGACATTATATGAATGCGCCTGCAAAAATCCGCGCTCCATAAGCGCCTTGCGCAGAACGACAAGCTCCTGCTCGAAGGCGCGCAAGCCCTCCTCGTAAAAATTGCAGGCACACGGCACGCCCCAGATATAACGCCGATCGATATATTCAAGAACAACCGTGCCGGTTTCGGGCGATTTGCGGTACCGTTCGATAGAGGCTATGGCGCGCTCCACCGCGTCGTGCTGCGCCCGAAGCTCGCGCATCTGACGGTGCAGCTGCTCGTTTTTTTGGGTCAGTATCGTCTCTATCAGCACTATATCCTCTTTTTCGAGCACGTCGCCTATCTCTGTGAGACTCATTCCGAGCTCCTTCATATAGACTATCATATCGAGACGCGCGTTCTGAGCGATATCATAATAGCGATATCCCGTCTCCGGGTCTTTATACTTCGGCTTCAACAGTCCCAATTCGTCGTAGAGCCGCAGCGTCGCAACCGACAAATGGCTCATTTCGGCTGCTTTTCCTATGGACATAAGCCCGTTATCCATTGCTATCCCTCCGCAAAACTCTGTTCTCACTTTAGAGTTTAGCAGTTTTTTCCGATGCCGTCAAGCTTTGGAAAATGGATAAGGGAAAATTTCACATGATATCTCTCCGCCGACAAATTATATTTTACCCGGACGGCCTTTTTATTCAATCGGCTGTCCATCCGAATTTATATGTATGTTAATACAAATCAAGATTGCAGCTTGCTTTTTTAGGTAAATTTGTTATAATCATGAAAAAAGCGGGTCGGAAAGGAAAAATAATATGGACGTTTATCTTGTGAGGCACGGAGAATCTTTATCCAACATCGGCGAATCGCACGAATTCGACAGTATGCTCTCCCCAAAAGGTGAACAGCAGGCGGAATGCCTCGGTCGGTATTTAGCGAACGTAAGGTTTGACAAGATATATTCAAGCCATATGTGCCGAGCCGTGCAGACGGCGGCGGCCGTTGCACGGCATCAGGAGGGAAACCCCGAAATTATTATTGTCCCGGAATTCTGCGAAACGGAGACGCCCGGTGATTTTGAGGCAAACACAGAGCTTCTCAGGTCGGTCTACCCGAAGTTGAACATAACAAAAACGAGCATGGGAAATGGCTGCGGCGCGGATATAGAGCGTCTTGAATATGCGGTTGATAAGTACATCAATCTCCCCGGATATTCGAACGCCACGGAGACGGTTGTCACGGACGGAAAGCAGAAAAGGTATAATCCGGAAAAAATCCTTATCGTCTCTCACGCGGGAGCTATCTGCTATATGCTGAGCAGCCTCGTGAACTTCCGTTACGACATAAACGTAAATATCGTTCAACACAATACCTGCATAAATAAATTCGAGCTTTTTTTGATAAACGATGTTCCGCGCAAAAGATTTCTGAGATATAACGACGTTCCGCACCTGCCGCAGGAGCTTCGCCTTGAAAGTCAGTTCTAAAATTTCCGATTTATTTAAACTTTATTCTGAATGTTTTAACCTCGTTCGGCTTTATATCAAAGACAAACGACTTTTCGCAATGAGAAAGCGCCTCGCTGTCTTTTTCCATAAGATTGCATTCCGTGACGCTCTCTATTGCCTTGCAAAAGTCTATTTCGCATTTTCCTCTTGAGGAATACGCCTCAAATACGCGCAGAATGTATCCGTCATCATTCTGCGCTTTTTTAAACGCATCGAGAACAACGCCTTTTCTCTTAACGGAGATAAGCCGTTCGCCGTCATGCGAACCGACAGCGGAATAAACAACCGCGGGCGGGTTGTTGAGCGCATAGGCAAGTTCGGATATCCCCGCCTCCTGCCAAGTGCCGGCATGGGGAACGAGCGAATATGTAAACTCGTTATACCCTATGTCTCCCGTGGGGTCGGGGCAGATCGGCGCACGCATAAGTGTTATGTCTATATTGTTCTCGTGAACAGAAAAGCCGTATTTGCAGTCGTTGAGAACGCTCACGCCGTAGCCGGATTCCGAAAGATCGACCCATTTGTGCATACATGTCTCAAATTTTGCAAGATCGTAAGAGGTATTATAATGAGTGGGGCGCTGTATAGAGCCGTGCGCGATTTCGCTCGTTGAGGAGCAGCTTCTCACGCCGACGGGGAAATTCACCTTGAGCACCTTTTCCCTCTCGTGCCAGTCAACGGCGGTTCTGAAATCTATTTGACGCGAATCTTTTTTAAGTGAAATATACTGTGTAACGGTCGATTTGTTAAACTTTCTTAGGATTTTAAGCTCGCCCGCGACGCTGTCGCTTCTGACGACTTCTACGCTCTCGGCCGTTTTAAGCGGATACGGAGTCATCCGATAATCGAATTCGAGATTCCATGCGCTCTCGTGGATGGGCTTATCCTGATAGATGCATAGTGTGTTGCCGACAGCAGCAAGCACCTCTCTGTCGTTTTCCTTGTCAAATACGGATGTTATCTCGCCGTTATTGTCAAATTCGACCCTTAAAATATCGTTTTCAAGCAGATTTTTTTCTGCCTTGACACACGGTTGTGTCGGGTGCTCGCTCTTTGAGAAGCGGTATGTGCGTCCCGAGAGCGACGGAATTTTTTCGGCAACAAACGAAATATAATAGCCCGTTTTATCCGACAGCTTGACGCACGGAATCTGTTCGTCCGCATATTCAACGCCGTTATATCCCTCGGGAAGCTTTATCTTGACTTCACCCGTATACGGTACATTCAGATAGTTTACAATCGTAAACGCTTCCGGGTCACGCTCGGAGAACAGGACGTTCAACTTCTCGTTTATAAGCTTTTCAAGTCCTCTGTTTAGCTCAGCGTAGTCTTCTCTCGCATTCTCATATACCTCGTGAATGCTCGAGCCGGGAAGAATATCGTGGAACTGATTTACAAGCAGTATTTTCCACAGCCTTTCAAGCTCTGCACCGTCATAATCGCTTTTTCCCATGAGCTCGGCGGCGGATGACAATATCTCCGCGTTTCTGAGTGCAAACTCACCGCGCCTGTTGTTTTTCTTGACGAACGCCTGACTTGTAAATGTTCCTCTGTGATTTTCAAAATAGAGCTCGCCGTCGTAGACCGGGAATTCGTCGGCTTTTTTGCCTATCTCTTCGAAGAATTCGTGTGCGGAGGAATTTACGGTTTCGGGAACGCCGGGGATATTTTTTAATGCCTCTGCGCGTTCGAGCATATCGGTAGTAGAACCCGAACCGCCGTCTCCGTATCCGAACATTCCGAACGAAATGTCCGCTATAGACGACTGTTTGTTGCCGTTTCTGCATTCAAAAACACGGCCTACGTCATATTCGCCCTGATACGACACTCTCGTAAAATATGCGGTCACGTCGTCGCCGGAATGGGAGCGCCATTTGAACATTGAATGCGGGAATGCATTGGTATCGTTTGCGCAGAGCTTCGCGGTTATAAAATTTTTCATCCCGGATTTTTTTATAATCTGAGGAAGCGCCCAGGTAAAGCCGAAGCAGTCGGGAAGCCAATAGGTGTCGGAGTCAATTCCGAATTCTCTGACAAAAAACTCTCTGCCGTAAAGGAGCTGCCTTATAAGACTCTCGCCCGAGGCTATATTCGTATCGGCCTCGACCCATGCGTTGCCCATTACCTCCCACTGTCCGGACTTTACTTTTTCTTTGATACGGCTGAAAATATCGGGCGCGTATTTTTTGACCATATCGTAAAGCACGGCCTGGCTCTGAGCAAATTTATACTCCGGATATTCGTCCATGAGCTCGAGAGTGTTCGCAAATGTCCTCACTGCCTTTCGCTCGCTCTCCTTTACGGTCCAAAGCCACGCAACGTCTATATGTGAATGACCGCACATTATAACCTTTCCTGGATGATAATCGGGCAGCTCGCCGAGATGCTTGTTTAAAACATCAAACGCGGGCTTGACGCTGTCTAAAAAATCCTCGCGGGTGAAATCAAATCTTAACACATGGACGCTCTCGTCGACAGCTCTGTAAATTCTCTCGGCGATGACCTTGTCATGAATCAACTCTACGCTGTCGAAAAGAGTTCTCACTTTATAGTAATAATCCTCGCACAGCTTATTAACACGTAAAATTCCGGAGGAAACCGCGTCATAATATGTTTCCTTGGCGCCTGCCATAGCGTCGTCGCAGAACCCGCCGCAGCATATTCCGCTCTCGGCCTCTATCTTTATATGCTTGCCCTCATACTTCTCGGGCAGCGGAATATTCTCCCTGCAGACCCAGCCGTTATGAAGCTTTGAGCTAACGCTGCCTATTATTTCGCCGTCAAATCTGATAATTGTCTCGCCGCCGAAATTCATGTTGAAATAGAGCTTCTCGCCCTGTGAGCATACGGGAACATCGCATTCGCACGAAAACCACGCGGCATCATCATATCCTCCGTGCCATCCGGAGCCGACTTTGAAATCCTCCTCGCCGGGATATACGGTGAACTTGCCCTCGCCGTCGTATTTTCCGCGCCTTATTCTCCAGTTATCAAGGCTGACAACGCTTTCGCTTATATAAGGCTTAATCAGCTCAATTAAATTGGAAAGAACTCTTCTGTTGATTGTAGGCAAAATCAGCACCTCCGTTTTTAGTATATAGTATCATATATAATGGCGATTTGTAAATATATTTTTGTATTAAATATATAAAACAGCAAGCGTATATTTCCTGCATGATATTATACAGCAGACCCTTTGCATGTCGGTCGGCATAGTGCAATATTTTAAAAAGCATGGCACTGACGCCCAGCATCCGGTGTCCTCAAGCGATATAATAACTGAAAAGCTTGAAAAACCGAAAGCTTTTTGCTACACTTAAATCGGAATAATTCCGCCTATATAAAAAAGATTCTATACGGAAGCAAAACAGTCAGGTTTTCAAGAGAGCTTTTGAGCTTTTACAGATTCGGATGAGGTAAAAACCTTCAAATAAAAAACAAGAAAGAGAGGTAAAATTATAATGCGAAATGTTTTTGTGAAGATTTTTTCGTTGCTCCTGTATATTTTCTCTATCCTCGCTTTGGGAGTGAAAAATCCTACTTTCCCGAATCCGTACAAAACCGTTGATATGTCGAAATTCGAGATGACGTTTGAAGAGGAATTCGACGGTGAACTCGACCGCAGTCTTTGGGTCGGTCATTACACATACGGCAAAACCTCATCCGTCCGCCGCGGCTCTTACTGGAACAATTACATGGTCTACACAGAAAACGGCAATCTTGTTATCCCCTTGAAACATCTCGATGAGGGCATGGGCGGAACGGGCGCCGGGTGGTACACGGCGGGGCTCGACACATCCTCACGCGAGACGGGTTTTCGGCAGAAATTCGGCTATTTTGAGGTTCGCTGCATTCTACCCAAGGGGGCAGACATCTGGAGCGCATTTTGGATGATGAACGAGGATGTGGTCAATGTCGACGGCTCCGGTCAGGACGGCACCGAGGTTGATGTAATGGAAAGCCCGTATTACGGGCGCATACCGTTCAACAATGTCGTTTACTGCAATCTCCACTATGACGGCTACGGCGAGGCACACAAAGCCAAACAGGTCTCGAGAACCTATGTCAAGGGAAATCCCTATGAGGAGTTCAACACATACGGTGTCGAATGGAATGAGAATGAATATATTTTCTATCTGAACGGCATGGAGTATGGCCGCAGCGATTTCGGCGGCGTTTGCCAAAATCCGCTTTTTCTCATTCTCTCCGTTGAAATGTACGGCGAGAACGGAGTTCCCTCAAGCAGAGACAAAAATGCGGATGAGGCGCAGTTTATTGTCGATTATGTAAGAGCTTATCAGTACAAGGATTTGTTAAACACAAAGTAAAAAGATACCGCTCTCCCCCGCCTCGGCATTGCTCCGCGACGGGTCGTTTATTACGGTTTTATTTTGTCGTTTTCTTTAGATAAAAAATACCGCTGACTTTGTGCGTTCACGGCGCGGGTCAGCGGTTATTTTTATTAGATTAATTAAAAATCAATTCTTCGGCAGACAGCGTTTTTTGATTATAAATGTGATAATCGCAGTCGTAATCAAATAGATGAGAGCAATGACAGTCTCCAATACGAGTGAATTGTACGTGCGCGGATAGAGCCACATCATCCCCTGCACTAAAAGTCTAATGGGAAAGTAAGCTCCGAGCCACACGGAAACTGTGTAAAAGCGTATGCGAATTCGCTTCATTTCTTCATTTTGTGTATCCGCTTTTTTATGATACACATATTCAAAGCCACCTACTGCGGCAACAAAAAGAAGAAAGCTCAATACACCGAAGAAAACCTTTTGCAGAATGATAACGGTCGCGAATTGAATTATCAAAGATATGACTTCAAGCGTAATCAATAAAATCACGACTTGGCGAATACCGTCGGTTTTAACATCTTTAATCTGCGGCAGGTCGTCATCGCTCTCGTATTCGTCGTTTAACAGGTAGTCGGTCGTAACATGAAAAAGCTTGCCGAGTTGAAGAATATTCGTCGAGTCGGGTACGGCCGTCCCCATTTCCCAGCGTGAAACGGCTTGTCTGGAAACATACAGCTTTTCAGCCAATTCCTCCTGGGACATTCCGTTGTACTTTCTCAGTACGACGATCTTTTCCGATAGATTCATAATGGAATCCTCCTTCTGTTTGGTGATTTCATTGTAGCAAGAAATGCCTTTAGACGCCACCGCTTTGGCTTTACATTTATGCAACAAAACTTTACACCGAACTTTTAGAACCAAATTATATCACTAAATTATGGAAAACCCACCGCAATCTGAAAAATTACGGCGGGCTCTGTTAAAAATCCGATGTCGGGAGAACTCGGTAACGAAGGCAAGCGCAACCTTCCCCCGCTCTGATTTTCAATATAACAAGACGGTGTTACGGAATGACAATATATCATTTCTGATAAATTTTAACATAGTCAATAACCATCTGCGTAGAATAATCCTTTTCAAAATCCGCGCTGCCGGGAAGCTCGAGCGAAACTATTACTTCTTCGGGAATTGTCGAAACACCGTTTCCGAATGAGCTGCGAGCGCTTTCAACACCGTTTATATAGAAGATATATTCATCCTCCGTCCATTCAAGCCCGTAGGTGTTGTATTCGTTGTAAATATCATTGCCTACCTTAAATTTACCGAGTGTGCGGGAGTCGATATTCTCAACATCGTCATCCCACCCGTTGCAGTGAATTGTCTGTGTAACGGAATTGCGGCTTGAGGGAAGCTTTGCGTCGGCGCTCATGGCTTCAAAGATATCAATTTCAGCGCCGTAGATTCCGCCTTGAGAGATGTTGTGGTCATAGGGATTGTTGGGCGACTGAATCCAGAATGCGCTCCAAAAGCCCTTATCTTTGTTGCATTTGCAGCGGATCTCAAAATATCCGCGCAGATAGTGCTGCTTTAGGCTTATCATGCCCGAATACCAGCCGGCGCCGAACTTGCCGTCCTCAAGATATTCGGCGGTGAGATATAAATTTCCGTCTCTGACCTCCGCCTGGCTCTCCGCATTGAAGCCGCAGCGACGGGCACCGACACCTCTGTGTTTCCAAACATCGGTGTTAAGAGTGTCGCCGTCAAAGTCATCAAAGAAAACAAGGCTGTAGCCGTCAAGATTCAATTCTTGTCCCCTCGGCGTGCGCGGCGTATCAAACACAAGACAGCCGAGCAGTTCGATAACGACCATGAATCCGACAAAAATCTTTTTTATAGAGAATCCGTTTGAAAAGAAATTTTTGAAAAATTCAACGGCATCATACACGGCGGCTTTCTGGCGGAAAGCGAGCTTTAACAAATCCAAAAACTTGTCAAAATACATAAATACAACCTCCTCAATATCATAATTCATCAAATTTATTATATCATCAGAAAAAACTTTTGACAAGACAATACACAAACACGCGCCGTGAATTTGTCATAGTTGAGGTGCTTTTTATCGCAGCTGTTGACAGAAAATTTGAAAATTTGCCAAAAACCTGCCGTAATCGCGTAGAATTTATGAAAAATAAACAAAAATAGTATTGCCATAGTCAAAATCTCATGTTATAATGGCATTGGCATAGCATACCAATATGTCATAATCTATTTTGGAGAGGTAATTTTTATGTATTGCAAAAACTGCGGAACTATGCTCAACGACAACCAGGAATTTTGTGCAAACTGCGGCGTTAAGGCAGGCGGCGGCGGAAGATTCTGCCAGAACTGCGGAGGAGAGCTCATGCCCGGCGCTAACGTTTGCGAGAAGTGCGGCGCTCCCGTAAACAATCCCGAGACGCCTCCCGTAACTCCTCCCCCTGCAAACGGTCAGCAGAACGGCGCCGTATCCGGCGAATATCTCAACGGTAAAGACAAGACCACAATGGCAATTATCTGCTTCTTGTTGGGCGGTTTGGGTATTCACAACTTCATGATGGGCGAAAACAAAAAGGGCATTGTTAAAATTGTGGCAAGCCTTTGCTTCGGCGTCGGTTACATTCTTGCTATCATTGATTTTGTTAAGATTCTTACAGGCAGCTATGTTGTTGACCCTGAGAAGCTGTTCTAAGTGAAGCTACGGTTCAAAGAACTTTTGCCGAAATTATTTTTCATTGTTTTGCTCGGTATCGGTTATTTGATTTCATCTGTTACCGGTATCGGATGCATATGGAGGCATTTTTTCGGTATACAATGCCCCGGTTGCGGTTTTACACGGTCGATTTTGTGTGCGTTACATTTTAATTTTACAAGTGCGTTTCATTTTCATCCGATGTTTTGGTCGTTTCCGTTTATGGGAATATATTTCCTGATCGGCGACAGAGTAAAAAGCAGGTTGCTCGACGGCTTTATGCTCGCTATTGTGATCGGCTTTTTCGCAACATGGGCAATAAGAGATATCTTCCCGTTGCTTACATAATCTGTTTAACAATTCAGGTTGAAATCCCCGTTCTGCGGAATGGGGATTTTTTCTTTTTATTTCATAACTTGAAAAAATGCTATTGTTATTATGTAACATATTATTGAATATAATTCTGCGTTAAATATAATCCGGCCGTATTCATTTACGGCGGATCAGTTATAATTACTATAAAACACACAATCCCCCGCCGCAGAAACATTCTGTGACGGGGGTTGTGTTATATGCTAAAACAGTCAGAAAACCTTATTTTAAGCGGTTTTCGGGCATAAAAAGTCTACCGTAATTTTGATAGAAATCGTGCAAGGGGGGCAACTACGGTTTAGAGGGAGATGCAATTCTCGATTTAAGTGGGTACAGTGCCATCTTAAAACGGTATTTTCACCTGAAAAATTGCGGCAAAACGGAAGTTATCTATTTCAACATTCCAAGCGCAATGCGCCGATTCAGTTCCCACAGAGCGGTCTTGTTGCTGTCGTATTGAAGTCGCGTGTGCGCTTCTGCATAAGTCAGCCAATTATATTCTGTATGCTCATGAGATAGCTGCAAAAATGCGCTTTCTACCCTCACTGCAAATGCGTACTCCGGAATGACGAAACACTCTTTACCCCATATTGCTTCTGCATTCTTAAAGCAGTTGGCCGGTATGCTGCAGCAGGTGTCGAGCTTGAAAAAATTACATGTCTTAGAAATCCCGGCTTCTTCAAAGGCTTCTCTTTTTGCCGACTCAATGATTGAAATATCATCCTCTTCTCCGCCGCCTGCTATGAATTGCCAAATTCCCATATCGCTTCTTCGAAACAAGCAGAATTGCACGTTGCCGTCCTGTATGCAATATGGAATGACCAAGACCTGATACCTTGCTCGCGCCATTATTTGCCTCCTCTTCTAATGCATTTTTTCAAACTAAATATAACATAAAAAGCCCACCGTGATTTTGATAGAAACCATTTATAGGGTGGTCGTTTTCGGTTAAAGGAAGGCATTGTTTTGATAACCGTCCAACCTTTTTCAAAAAATGACTTTATTGAATCAAAAGTTACTGTCGTGATTTATTATGGCAGAAAATCTCGACTCGAGAAAAAAACGATAATCCGGATGCGCGCTATTGTTCCGGTATTCATCAATTATGGTTTTTTTCAACCATTCTCTTCTTTTTATATTGCTGATAAATTCGTTATATCGTAATATGGTAATCAAGCCATTCGCTTCAGCGTTTATCATTTCATTATATGCATCAGGAATAAATTCACAATTATCTACTGTTGTTTTTTGAGCTGTTATAAAGATATTGGGAATTTTAATATCCAATTTTTGATATGGGTCGATTTTGCTGCACGAATAAATATATCCTTCTATCCCCTTGTATGTATCTTCCAAAGCATTCGGATAGTATTCCTCAAATCTTAATCTTCCGTCTTTTTCAAATCCGTATGAACCCCATTTATACCACAAGCCATCGAATGTAAAACGGCCTTCTTTGCATACCTTTTCCACAGCATTACTCAAATACACGAGCACATTTTCTCTTTTATCCGAAAAATAAATAAGCGGGATATTGTGATTTGAAATCCTTGGTTCTAAAGTCTTGATTTTTCCTATTTGTGATGCGTGAAAATAAATATTATCACCTTTTGAATTTTTAGATCGAAAACCCCTATTCTTCAAACTCAATATAACATATGGAACATAAAAAGTCCACCGCAATTCTATCAAAATTACGGTGGACTTATGGCAAATGACTCTAATTTTGACAGAAACCCGTTAAGGGGGTGCAATTACGGTTTGGAGGGGGGTGCATTTTTGATTTTAGGGGGGTGCAGTTCTTTGCCAAAAGAAGAGAAGTGCCTTCATGAAATAATGTGTTAAGGGAAAATATTTTTTTGTTAAAATGCGTATATTTTTCTCTACACCCCTTGCAAAACAGAAAAAAGCGCGGTATAATATGACCAGAAGAACCAAAGCGGTCATATTTCAGGGAGGGTGCGACCTTGGCTTTTACCGATTACGAGACTGAGCAGCTCCGCAAGGCGTTGCTGAAGGAAACAAGACATTGTGCTGTCACGCTGGGGATGAAGAAAACCTCAGTGAATCAACTGACAAAGGCTGTCGGTATCGCAAAAGGCTCGTTTTATAAATTCTACGAATCCAAGGAGATGGCCTTCTTCGCGGTTCTGGAAAGTATCCACTCCGAGCTTTACGGAGTGGCTGACCATGCACTGAGCGAAGCAAACAGCTTGCCGCCGTCGGAGCGTGCGGCAAAGGCGGTTCTTGCCGTCTGCCGGCGGCTGTCCGATACCGGCGACATGGTTTTCATTGAAAACGATGCGAAGCTGCTTTTGCAGAGACTGCCGGATGTCATCAAAAATGTCCATTACCACGATGGCGAGACGCACATCCGTCAACTTTTGGAGAATCATGACCTTATGCCCAAGTGTGGTGTGTCTTTGGCTGCTGCGACGGTGCGGGGACTGATTCTGACCGTCTCCCATAAGGAGCAAATAGGAGGACTGTACCCGCAGGTGCTGGAAACGCTGGTGTACGGCGCTTGCAGGGAGTTATTTAAATAAGCGGAAGGCCGCAGAGATGCGGCTTTTCCGAGGCACAGCGGTTAGCATACTCTAACTGCATGACTGTGCGTATCGGTTAGGCGAATCTAACATCGAAAGGAATGATAGCGATGCAGGAACACAAGGACTTTTGGGACAAAAATGCCGGGCGGTACGACCGCTTTATGCGAAAGGATCGGGCGGCATATGAGGAGATGTATGCGCTGATCCGGCCGGTTGTAAAAACCAAGACGGTGTTGGAGCTGGCAACCGGCACGGGGCTGATCGCAAAAAACATCGTGAGCGCAGCGGCGCACATCGAGGCGACGGACGCCTCCGCAGAGATGATCGCCGAGGCAAAGCGGGATAACCACTCAGCCAAACTGCATTTTTCCATGCAGGATATGTTCTGCCTGCCCTATGCGGATAAGTCCTTCGAAGTGGTAATCGTGTCCAATGCGCTGCATGTCGTGCCGCAGCCGGAGAAAGCTCTGCAAGAGATCAAGCGGGTGCTGAAAGAGGACGGCGTACTCATCGCGCCGACCTTCACTCATGCGGGAAATTCGTTTTTCGGCAAGGTCAGGGCGTTTTTTATGAAGCTCGCAGGCTTTCCTCTTCACAGCAAGTGGACGAGCGAGGAATACTTGAGTTTTCTGCGGCAGAACGGATGGGCAGTGCGGAAAAGCGTTATTCTGAAAGCGTCATTTCCGTTAACTTATGCCGAATGTACGAAATCGGAGGTGCGATAAAATGTCATTTTTTGAAAACACCCGAAAGCCTGTAGGGCTTGGCGGAAAAATCATGGTCGCCATGATGAATCTGGGGCACAGTCCTGTGGCACGGTGGGGACTTCGCTTTTTGGAGCTTACTCCGGACGCCAAGGTGCTGGACTGCGGCTGCGGCGGAGGGGCGAACATCAAGAGACTTCTGAAAAAATGCCCGGAGGGTATTGTCAAGGGCATTGACTATTCCCCCGTCAGTGTGGAGAAATCCAAAAAGGTCAACGAGGCCGCAGTTACAAAAGGACGCTGCACCGTGTTGCGTGCGAGCGTAGCGGAACTGCCGTTTGAATCGGAACAGTTCAATGCGGTCACGGCCTTTGAAACAGTCTACTTCTGGCCTGACTTGCCGCAATGCTTCCGAGAGGTTTGGCGGGTGCTGAAGAGCGGCGGAACCTTTCTCATCTGTAATGAAAGCAACGGCGACACGGACAAGGACGAGAAGTGGACGGAAATAATAGGCGGCATGACCATCTACAAGGACGCCGAGCTGAAGACGTATCTGGAGCAGGCGGGCTTTCACGATGTGCAGATACACGATGTGCAGATACACAAGAACGAAAAAGGCTGGCTTTGCATCCTGGTACAGAAGCAGCAGTATGATGCAGAAGGTATAAAGTATTCTGAAAGAGATACCTGAACTGATGGTGATATTGCACGGTAGCGGGATAAGTTACCGCGTCGAACTACCCGCAACGAAGCAAATGACTTTTGAAGTAAAGACATGTTTTTCAGCCACAAACACCGTTAGAAGGCCGAAGCTTTTGCTCCGGCCCTTTGCTACAGTTTAGCAGATGCTATTATGAATGCTTTCTCCTGCATACCACAAACAACACGGCTGCCATTGCCATTACGATGAGCATAAAGGGAGCAAATTTTTCCGCATCACCGGTCTGAGGCGGAAGCACGGTAGTGTCACCGCCTGCGGTAGCGCCCTGATTATCATCCTGCCACGGATAATCAAGCTTGGTATCGAGCAGCTTGAGCGCGGCTTCTATTTCTTCAATGGAAGACGCAGCTTCTATCAATGCCCTTGCCTGATTGGCTATCTTGGCTGCTTCGCCATACACCTTAGAGGGTTGATTTGCAAGATAGTCGCTCACTTTTGCAAGCGCTTCGATTTTATGCTTATCAAGTGTGTTAACGGAAATTATCTTTGCTGTATACGTCATGCCGTTGTTATGCACAACGTACAGATTAGCGGTATCGCCCGCAGCAAGCTTGGACTGCAGGGCTTCAGGCAGCGCAAGCGTACCATCCGCATTCACGATAATATCATAATAGAACTTGGAAGCAGCAAGCTTTTCTCCGGCCTTCACTTCACTCGCAAGCGTATAGGCTATAACGCCGTAGCCGAGCGTGGAGCTCTTTTGGGCAACGAAGTCCTCCGGCAGGCTGATGGTTATGCCATCCACCGAAAGACGAATGGTAGCCGCATCAACTATCTGAGCAGCAGCAGGCACGCGCTTCACGGAAGATTCTTTAACCTTGCTGCCAACGACATACATCATGCCGCGTGCGCTGGCTTTGCCGAAACCGGAAATAGCATCGGCAAGCTGTTCCGCTGTGCATGTTCCGAATACATCGCCGTTAGTCAGTTCACTCACATCTCCGCGTGGACAAACGGTCTTGAATATAACGGTACCGTCATCCTGCGTTTCGTAAGCATAAACTATTACTTGGCTTGAACTGTCGCTATTAGTGGTTTTAAGTTTTCCGCCATGCACATACAGACCTACAATATTGCCGTCTGCTATTGCCTGCTGAACGAGCGTGGGGTTAGCTGCAAACTGCGTATAGGCATTGTGCCCGAACAGGCCTGCCTTGAATATGGTATAGGCCCAGTTGCCCCAGCCACCGTTGAAGTCAAGACCATTGAGCGCCACTTCCTCAAACAACGCATCGGAGCCGCGGCTGTTTACCATCATCAACATCATGTTCTCAAAGCGCCAGGCGCTCATACCGTTTGCATAAGCATATGCACTTGTGGCGGTTATATCCACGGATGCAGACTTAGGCAGAGCACCTGCGGAGGTTTTGCCGGTATACACCGCTTCGTTTGCGCTGTAACTCGATTTCTTATAGGTGAAATTAAGTCCGAATACTTCGGGTGCATTGCCGGCATCGTCCGCGCGGAGCAGAACACGGAACTGCACATCCTTCACGTTAGCAGTAGAGCTGCTGCCGCGAACGACAAACATATCTGTGTTTATTATATATATAACCTCAGCTTTTCATTGCGCTGCCGATGCTTTTAGAAATAAGGAACACATTAACGTTGAAGCAGCCGGAATATGCTATTGCATAAATGAGCTATCTTGCTGTAAAATAGCGCCAAAGGATATGCTCCTGTTTTACATTAAGGATATAAGATTCCCGCGGAGGCCTTGAAGCATGCTTTCGATATAACGCTGCGGTAATCGAGCCCATAAGCCCCCAAAAACATCTTGTGTACATATAGTGCATCATTTTTTGTGCATTCGATATCCTTACGTGTGAATAACGACTTTAGCGTTATATTCAAACGAAAACAGTGCGCATAATCGTTTTAACGAATAACGCGTATAATATTATCTATATATATCGTTTCCTTTTTGGCAAAAAATATAGTAAAATAACAGTTGATGTGCGGCTAAAATCGATGCCGTGCATCAAAATGACTGTATTTTTCAAGGAGAAATGTAATGAAAAAGACACTATCTCTGCTTCTGGCCATAATGATGGTCATAGGCCTGTTCGCCGGCTGCACTACCAATGTGCCTACCGAATCTCCCACCAACAGCGAAGAACCCGCTCCCACGGAAGCTGTTCCCACCGAGCCTGTTCCTACCGATGCCGCACCCGAAACTACTCCTGCTGCCGAAGAACCCAGCGCGTTCCCCATGACCGTTACCGATCAGATCGGCAATGAAGTGACCGTTGAACATGTTGCTGAGCGCATAGTTTCCGGTTACTATATATCTTCTTCCACCTGCATAGCTCTTGGCCTGAAGGATAAACTGGTGGCTACTGAGGAAAAGACCGACAAGCGCCCCATATATAAGCTTGCCGCGCCCGAACTCATCGGTACCATAGGCAACGTTGGTTCTGCCAAAGCGTTTGACCTTGAGGCCTGCATAGCTGCCGAGCCCGATTTGGTAATCCTTCCCAAGAAGGCAAAGGATTATGCTGCCACGCTCGCCGAAATGGGCATCCCCGCAATAGTTGTCAATCCCGAAAGCCACGAGCAGCTTGTGGGCATGGTAAATCTTATTGCCCAGCTTACCGGCGCTGAAGAGCAGGCCGCTGCGCTCATAGCCCGCTATGACGAAGTGCTGGCCAAGATAGCTGAGCTTACCGCTAACATCGCGGACGATGCAAAGCCCGTTGTATATATGTGCGGCACCAGCTCCTATCTTACCACCGCTCCCAAGGATATGTATCAGGCGAGCGTTATAACCACCGTCGGCGGCAAGAATGCCGGTGATGAACTTGAAGGCGATTCCTGGGTAGATATATCCTATGAGCAGCTTATTGCCATGAATCCCGATGTTATAATCATCCCCACCAACAACATGGCCAACGGCCAGCCGGATTTCACCGCCGCCGATGTTATAGCTGACGAACAGCTTAAGGATATCACTGCCGTTAAGAACGGCGCCGTGTACAATATGCCTGCCGGCTTTGAAGCATGGGATTCTCCGGTTCCCTCCGGCGTACTCGGCATGCTTTGGATGACCGCAAAGCTTCATCCCGAAGTATATACCATGGATGAGTTTGCGGCTGATGCCACCGATTTCTATAAGACCTTCTACGGCTTTGATATGGACACTTCTTCAATATTTGCCGAAACCGCAGAGAAGGCTACATAATTAAAAAGTGAACGGAAAATCTGCAAAAAAAGGCCTTGTGCCAGCATTATTTGCAGCAGTCACCGCGGCAATATTAGTTGCCGCGGTGGTTTCGATTTGCGTAGGCAAATACTCCATTACTGTTGATGACATACGGGCCATATTCGCCGGCAAAGAGGTGGACGATATGACCCGCAGAGTATTTTTAACGCTGCGTCTCTCGCGCACCATAATGGCAATAATAGCGGGCGTCGGACTTGGCGTAGCCGGAAGCGTATATCAGATAATATTCAAGAACCCTCTTGCCTCGCCCGATATAATCGGCATAGCCGGCGGCGCAAACCTTGGCGCAGCTATAGCGATAGTATCCATTTCAACATCCGGCATGTTCGCAATTGCAAGCGGAGCTTTCTGGGGCGGCTTGGCAGCGGTAGTATGCGTTATGCTGCTCGTTAAAGCCACACGTTCGCGTTCAACAAGCACATATGTGCTTGCGGGCATAGTAATAAACGCCATATCCAAGGCCATAATAATGGCGCTCAAATACTTTGCCGACCCCGAAAACGAACTTGCTGCAATGGAATACTGGGAAATGGGCACGTTCGGAAACACAACGCTTTCAAAGCTTCTTTCCATACTGCCCATGTTCCTTATCGGACTTATAGGCATACTGCTGCTAAGGCGGCAGATAGAGCTGATGTCCCTAAGCGACAACGAATGCCGTGCATTGGGCGTAAGGCTAAAGCCCGTGCGCGCGGCAGTACTGGCGTTATCAACCCTTATGGTAGGCTCCATAATAAGCGTTACCGGACTTATATCTTTTGCAGGGCTTATCGCGCCGCATACAGCGCGCCTTATGCTGCGCCGCAATAACTCCATAACGATTATTATGAGCGGCATGGTGGGCGCGTTTGTTGTGCTTACTGCGGACATACTCGCAAGGGTGCTTTACAGCGCCGAGCTGCCCATATCCATACTTACAACCGTTATAGGCGTGCCGATATTGGTTTATTTCCTTTGTACGCGCGGAAAGGAGACCGCATGAGCGAACTTTTCTCATTAAAGGATGTAAGAATAGCCTATGGCAAAACGGAGATTGTCCACGGCGTGGATATAGACATTGCTCCCGGCGAATTCTGCGCCCTGCTGGGGCTAAACGGCAGTGGTAAAACGACCATACTTCATGGATGCTGCGGCTTTTTACCTATACAAGGCAGTTTCACCGTGGCCGATACGGACTGCCGCAGCCTTAACGAAAAGAAGCGTGCAAGGCTTGTGTCCTTCATTCCGCAGGTATGCAGCTTACAGGGCGGGCGTACCGCGCTCGAAGTGGTGCTAATGGGCTTCAACTCGCAGCTTGGCCTGCTGGAATCTCCTTCTGCGGAGCATAAACGCGCAGCGCTTGAGGCAATGCAGCGGCTAAACTGCGCCGAATTTGCCGAAAAGGACTTCGGCGCGCTCAGCCAGGGCCAGCGGCAGATAGTCATACTTGCGCGCTGCATTGTGCAGGATTCGCCCGTAATGCTTATGGATGAGCCCGACAGTGCGCTTGACTTTCTGAACAGGCATATGGTTCTTTCGAAAATAAGCGAACTTATAAAAGAAGAAAACAAGGCGGGGCTTATAACGCTGCACGACCCGAACTTTGCCATGGCATATTGCGACAGGCTGTTCATGCTAAAGCAAGGCAACATAGTAGGGGAGCTGGACATGCGCGCGGCAAACCGCGACGAGGTGCAGCAAAAGCTTTCGCTTATATACGGAAACATAGATATTGTTGAAAACAACGGCAGCTTCCTCATGGGTAGGGCCAAATAAGTGTTAGGAGAAACAAACGCATGAACGCAATAGATATAGTAAAAGAACAGGCTGCGGCATATGATGCGGGCAAAAGCTATGCCGTGGTGACAATAGTCCACAGCGATGGCTCGACACCAAGAAGCAGCGGCAAAATGATAGTTTATGCCGATGGTACAACGCGCGGAACCATAGGCGGCGGCGCGGTCGAGCTTATTGCCATTAAGGATGCAATAAAGTGCATTGAAAACGGCGCAAATGCCTATAAAGAATATGACCTCACTTCGCCTTCATCAAACACAGGAATGACCTGCGGTGGTGATATGAGCGTGCTGATAGAAGCATTCATTGCCAAGCCTCTGCTTGTTATGATAGGCGCGGGACACGTCGGCGCGGCAGTAATGCATATTGCGGAATTTATAGGCTACGATACGCTGCTTATAGACGACAGGGCAGATGAACAGATAGCTGATAAAATTGCCGCGGCAGGCCACTTTGTGCGCGTAAAGGATTTTGAAGCCGAAATAAAAGCCATGGATATACCAGATGGTGCGTATTACGTTATCGCCACGCATGGTCACGCGCACGATGGCGCTGCGCTTGCCGGAACACTTAGCAAAAACGCCGCATATATCGGCATGATAGGCAGCAGCAAAAAGATAGCTGCACTTTTCGCTAAGCTTACCGCACAGGGCGCAAGCGAAGAACAACTGAGCACGGTTTATACGCCAATAGGCCTTGATATAGGCGGCGAAACGCCGGAGGAGATAGCCGTTTCCATAATGGCGCAGATACAGCAGGTGCGCTATGACGCTCCCGGCGGTCATCTTAAGGGAAAGGACAAGTAAGCCGTGGGCAAAACAATCGTCATCAACCTAAATACGAACAGCATAAGCGAGATGCCCACGCCTGCCGAACACTATGGACGCGGCCTTGCTATGAAGCTTGTACGGCAATATGCAAAGGATGGCTGTTCAAGGCTTGATGAAGGAAACGCGCTTGCGATAGTCTGCGGTCTTTTAACAGGCACTAACGCACCCTGCGCAAATCGCGCAAGCGTTGCAGCCATGGGTAATAACGCTGTTGCCGTGTCCAGTATCTCTGGCGATTTTCCTCAGAAGCTTGCTTCGCTTGGCATAGACGCTCTTGTGCTAACGGGCAAATACTCCGATGGCAATGCCGTAATAATGGTCGATGCATCAGGCATACGAATAGAGCATATGCCTCAGCTTCAGGGTAAAAGCTGCAACGATATAGTTGAATACATACGCTCAACGTTCGGCAATAATTGCGCAGCCATAGGTACCAGCCGGGCGGCCGACATGCTGCTACCCCTCGGCGCACTTTTTACAACATATCCCGAAGGCACTCCGCGCTTCACATGCCCGCGCAGCAGCTTCGGCGATGTTGCCGCAAGCAAAGGCATACGGGCGATAGTTATCAACGGCAAGGCATACTTTGGCAAGCACTGTGCGAATAAGGCCGCACTGCAGGCCAATTCAAAGAAGCTTGCCGGAATGATACTGTCCGACAAAATATGCGGCGGGGCGCTGCCCGGGCTTGGATCGATAACCATATTGCATCTGCTCAAAAGCCGCAATGCCATACCCGAAATACCCGAACGCCGTGCGCACGGTAAACGCGATAATGGCAGCAGATTAAACTACTGCTGCGCACCGGGATGCGTAATCGGCTGCCTGAACAGGCATACCGCTGCAGACGGGCATGTGTTCTCCGCGCCGGAAGAATCGGAAGTTAAGGCAGCTATGGCGCATTGCTTCGGAATGATGGGGGAAGGTGAGCGTGCCGATACAGCGCTTGACCTTTCAAAACGCGGAATGACGATTGGGCTTAACACAACCGAGTTTGTGTATACCGCGGCCATGTATATGGAGCTTAATGGAGAAACGCCTTCGTCCGAGAGGCTTATGGAGCTTATTGGTGAAATAGAGCGCGGCAGCATAACCGGGCGGCTGTTAGGCAGCGGAACTGTGGCAATAGGCTCGCTTTACCGCGACAACGCTTCAATACAGCGGCGCATAACAAAACCTGCAAATACCAACGATTCGGCGCATAGGCTGGATCTTGGCAAGCTATATCCGGAATTAAGCGAAATAGACGATCTTGATATGCTGTATAGGCAGATATTCCTTCTTGAAAACATGGGCATATGCATATTCTCCGCTTTTGCCCTTATAAACCGCAAGGAAGCACTTGAAACCATCGCTTCGCTTTACGGCAATGTTACCGGCAATGCTATCAGCGTTGTACAGCTATTGAATTACGCAGGGGAATGCCTTGATAACGAGCTTCAAATGGTGCGCAGCAATTCTGCAGCATGTGTGAAGCAGAACATACCCGAATTTGTAAAAGTATTATACCGTTACTTTGGTGAATAAAGCTATGCTCAATACAACCGAATGCCCGAACCTCAGAGACTTGGGCGGGATACGCACAAAAAACGGAATGGTAAAACCAATGCGCTTGATACGCTCAGGCGCATTGTGGCGTATCAGCGATACTGCGGCTCTTGGTCAGCTCAGCGCGGTTTTCGATATGCGCAGCGAAAATGAACGCAGTTTTCATCCCGATCCCGCTTTTCCCGGCGCGGACTATATTCATATTCAGGTTTCTGAAAGCGGGCGCAGGAAATTCACCCAAAGCAAACGTACTTTTGAAGACAAGGTGGACGATATACTTGCCGGTTACTACCGCGGTGAGCAAAGCGCGAGCGAAAGGATGAGGGAGGTATACCGCAGCATAGTTCTTTCCGAAAACACCGCCGTATGCATACGCGGAATAATACGCGCTGTTAATGCCGAAAGGGGAGCGGTTCTGTTCCATTGCGCAACTGGTAAAGACCGCACCGGCATAGTAGCGGCGCTTCTGCTTAGGCTGCTTGGCGCAGATGACGCCGCCATATATGCCGATTACATGCGCACAAACGAGACGCTTGAGCATGAGCTTGCTCAGGCCTACTCGCTTGCCATGGCAAAAAGCAGGAATGACAAAGCTGCCGTCGGCTATGTACTCGGCTTCTTCGCTGCCTGTCCATGCTGGCTCACGGCTGCGCTCGACACGCTCGACCGCAACTTCGGCTCTGCGGCTGAATATGCTGCGAATATTGTAGGCGTAAGTGAAGGCGAAGTTGCAAATTTCATAAGAACATGTGTTGAGCATTTCTAAATCGCGTATCATTCGCAATATAAGGTAATGTTAAGAAAACTGAACTTGCATATTCGGTTTTTAGTGCTATAATTAAGTCATGCCCTAATGGGTAAATAAAAAACAACATAACAACAACGGCAAAAGGCAGAAGGGTAATAGCTTCTGCCTTTTGTTTTGCGCGAACTAATTGTCCTAACTAATAAGTAATACAAACATCGCTTGACAAGGGCACACAGAGAAAAACAACTGAAAATGAGCTGCCAAGCCTTACACAATGCACCGCCTAACAGGACATAGGCGGTGTTTTTGTATGCGGACAGCGTTTTCTCTGTGTGCTGATATGGGCCAGCCGTGCGGCGTGGCCTAAATTCTTGTCAAGGAGGTTATTCGTGTCATGGCAGAAGAAAACAAGCATCCCCCTACCACGGAGGAACAGACCCCGCCTGAAATGCCGGGAAAGGCCCCAAAAATGGAGCAGGCCGAAATCCCTGATGTGGGCGGCGGCCCCGCTCCGTCCGCAAAGGTGATTGACCTTTCCGCTGTGCGTTCCACGCCGGAAAAGGATGCTCCGACGGACATCCCCAAGGAGCCGGAAGCCCAGCCTGTTTCCGTCACCGAGTACAGCAAGCAGGAATGGAAAAAGCCCATGCCGGAGCCAGAGAAGCCCAAGCCCAAACGGGGCCGCCCTGCAAAAGCCGAAAAAGCTACGCCCACCGAGCCGGGGGCCAAGAAAGAGGTAAAAGCGGAAAAGCCCCGCCGAGGCCGCCCGCCCAAGGCGGAAAAAGCAGCCCCGGAGCAGGGCAAGCCGCCCAAGGCTGGCAAGACCCATGCGGCCCCCGAGGAAAAGGCAGCGCCCCCGGCCCCGGAAGTGCCGCCTACACCCCGCGACGCTACCCGCGCCGAAAAAGAGGAAATCGTCTATCTTGACCTTTCCGACCTGCACCCTTTCAAGGATCATCCTTTCGGTGTCCGTGACGATGCGGAAATGAAATCTCTGGTGGAGAGCGTCCGCAACGGCGGCGTCAACCAGCCTGCGCTGGTGCGTCCCCGTGAGGGCGGCGGCTATGAGATCATCGCGGGCCACCGCCGCCAGATGGCCAGCCAGCTTGCCGGGTATCGCAATATGCCCTGTATCGTCCGCAATATGACGGATGACGAGGCCATTCTCGCTATGACGGATGACAACCTCCGTCAGCGCGAAACGATTTTGCCCAGCGAAAAGGCTATGTCCCTGAAAATGCAGTATGAGGCCATCAAGCATCAGGGGGCGCGCGGCGACAGCGCCGAGGCCGGAAAGCTCTCGCTTGAAAGCGTGGGCCAGCGCAACGGCATGAGCGTGAAAACCGTACAGCGGTATATCTGGCTCAATGATCTTGTGCCGGAATTGAAGCAGACGATGGATGACGGAAAGCTGTCTTTCACCCCGGCTGTGGAAATTTCCCGTGTGCGCCCCAAGCACCAGAAGTATATCGCCGTGTCCATTGAGGGCCAGCAGGCTTCGCCCTCCAAGGGTCAGGCAAAACGGCTCCGCGAGCTGGACAAGGAAAACAAGCTCTCCCCGGATGTGATCGACGGTATTTTGTGTGAAGAAAAGAAAAAGGAGGATCGTGACGTGATCATTACTGGCGCTGAACTGGAAAAGTTTTTTGGCAAGGAGGCCACGCCCCGGCAGATGAAAGACCAGATCATGACGCTGCTGGAGGACTGGAAAGAGCGGCAGCCGCCCGAGCTTGCCAAGCCCGACAAGAAAATGGATATGGAAAAGTAACGACCTCTGGCCACCATGACCAGAGGCTTTTTGCTGCCCTATCCGGGGTGCCCCGCAAAGTCGCAAGACTTTGTGGGGAGAGGAGGCGCAACGGAATGATCGAGCTTTTGCCATCCGGCAAAAGTGAGGGATATGAAGTTTGTGCCGACGATGTGGCTCTTGCGGTTATATCCCCCGTCGCCGCCCGTAATCGAGCACAGGCGGGAGTGGGCTGTCAAGGGGGCTTCGCCCCGCCGTGTGCGGCGGACTTTCCCTTGACCGCCTGCCCCGGCTGTGCTTTTTCTCCGGCAAGCGGCGGGGGTATATCCTCCAGAGCCGCCCCCTTTTCCAAGATTGGAAAAGGGCGGGGGAAAAAGGTTGACCCACTACATTATAAAAATGGAGGTTTTCAAAATGAAACGACCCCTTGCGTATATCACCGCCGCGTGGAGCGGCGATCCCTGCGAGGCGACGGAGCAGGCCGCCAAGTATTGCCGCGCTGTCTATGAGGCGGGCTTTTCGCCCATCTGCCCCACGCTCTATCAGCCCCTTTTCCTGAACGACGCCGTTCCCGAGGAGCATAAGAGCGGCATCGACATGGGCCGTGACCTGCTCCGCCGCTCTCATGTGCTGGTGGTGTGCGGCAGTATCTCCACGGAAAGCATGAAAAACGATGTGGCCGTGGCCCAGCGGCTGGGGATCACGGCAACCACGCTGGACGGCATCCTGACCGTAAAGCGTCAGGGCCGCCGCTGATATGAACGAGATCCGGCTGGGGAGCCTGTTTGACGGGATCGGCGTGTTCCCGCTGGCGGCGGTGCGCTGCGGCATTGAGCCGGTATGGGCAAGCGAGATCGAAAAAGCCCCTATCTCCATCACCAAACGCCACTTTCCCGATATGGCGCATTTGGGGGATGTGACAAAGCTGGACGGGCGGGAGATTCCGCCCGTCCATATCATCACCTTTGGCTCACCGTGTCAAAATCTCTCGCAGATCGGCAACCGCAAGGGGCTTGCGGGAGAAAAGTCCAGCCTGTTTTTTCAAGCCATCCGCATTATCCGTGAAATGAGGGAGGCGACAAATGGTCTATTTCCAGCAATCGCTGTTTGGGAAAACGTCATGGGAGCGTTTTCATCAAATGACCGGATGGATTTTAGAGCCGTCCTATCCGCTTTCACAGACACCGATGTTTCAATGCCTGCTTCTGGAAGATGGGCAGGAGCCGGAATGGTGCGAGGGCGAACGCCTGACCTCTCTTGGCGGCTCATGGACGCCCAGTATTGGGCAAGCCCCCGACTGGCACGACGGCAGCGCATCTTTCTTGTGGCAGACTTTGGAGGGCGGCGTGCTCCCGAAATATTGTTTAAGCCCCGCCCAATGCTCTCACTTCCTGCGCCTTGCACAGCGGGCGCGCTGCCCGCCCCCGGCGGAGATCGAGGCCCTGTTCTTGAAACAGGGGGGAGAGTCAACACCAAAAGACCCTTTCAAGGGTTCCGTATGCGGGGGGCTGCCAAGGAGGGGGAACAAACAGCGTTCCAAAACAGCTTCGGATTTCCAGCAGACCCTTTTCCCACTCTGTTAGCCGGTACTGTGACACCGTTTGCCTTTTGGTACGAGGACGATCCGGCGGGCGGCTGTATTCGTTTTCCCACGGAGCTGGAATGTGAGCGGCTCATGGGCTT
>OGUQ01000636.1_pt1 | contig 33439 bp, 37 predicted proteins | sample 1574701 | NCBI WGS metagenome assembly OGUQ01 (sample SAMEA2582087, study PRJEB24529) | metagenome | biome: Human gut stool | place: China | collected 2011 | reverse complement strand
AAGAGGGGGCAATCGTCAGTTCATGAATGGTTTTGGGCCAGAATGCTTCCAGACCGTTGACGACGATGATGCCCAGCAGGCCGAAAATCATGATGAGGCCCAGGGAGAGCCCGATGGAGGCGAGCCAGATATTGACTTCCCCCAGGGGGCGTTTGGGGGCGGGCGGAAGGCTGAAGTCCTGTTTCATGGAAGGTGGATGGATGGGAGGGAAAGGGATGGATGGTTCACACGACGTTGAAGCGTTTGCGGAGACGCTGGCGCACTATTTCCGCCAGAGTGTTCAGAATGAATGTCATGGAGAAGAGGATAAGGCCGCCCAGGAAGAGGACCCGGTAGTGGGTGGAGTCCTGCGCCGCCTCCGGCAGTTCCGTGGCGATGTTGGCGGAGAGGGTGCGCATGCCGTTGAAGATATTCCAGTCCATGATGGGGGTGTTTCCCGTGGCCATCAGTACGATCATGGTTTCCCCCACGGCTCGGCCCAGACCTATCATCAGGGCGGAGAAAATGCCTGCGGAAGCCACCGGAAGAACAACGGGGCGGACCATCTGCCAGCGGCTGGCCCCCAGAGCCTCCGAGGCGGCGATGAGGGAAGGGGGGACGTTGCTCAGGGCGTCCTCGGAAATGGTGAAGATGACAGGGATGACGGCAAAGCCCATGATGAATCCAACCACCAGGGAGTTGCGCTGTTCATAGGGCATGCCGAAGCCGTTGCGCCACAGGTCTGCGAAACTGGCGGCCTGGAAGTCCCCGTCTCCCCACAGGCCCATGACGCTGCGGCAGAGGCTGATGAGGGGCTGTTCCAGCCAGTAGCCCAGATATTCCCAGCAGAACCAGGCGCAGAGCAGGATGACGGGAGTCATGACAATGTATTCCACGCCGCGGCTGAATTTGTTGCGCCAGGCTGCGGGCCGGGTGGTCCAGAACCATGCGATGAGGGTTGCCAGGCCGGGAATGAGGATGGCCATGCAGAGCAGGGCGGGAACCTTGTCTTCCATTCTGGGGGCCAGGTAAAGGGCGCCGAAGAAGCCCAGTACTACGGAAGGAAGGGAGGCCATGATTTCCATGACGGGTTTTACCACCCGTTTGACGGCAGGGGCCATGAAGTGGGCCGTGTAAATGGCGGCCGTGACCGCTACCGGGACGGCGAAGACAAGGGCGTACAGGGTGCCTTTCAGCGTGCCGAAGACCAGGGGCATCAGGGACAGCTTGGATTCATAATCATCCGTGCCGCCCACGGATTGCCAGAGCCATTTGGGGGAATCGTACCCCTCATACCATATTTTCCCGACCAGGGCTTTGGCGCCGGCTTCCGGGTGTTTGTCTTCCAGAGAGAAGAAATGGATGTTTCCTGATGGGTCCACGGCAATGGCGGCGTTGAATTCCGTATTGGCGGCCAGTTGGACCGGAACGAATTCTAGAGGTCCGCTGTTCCAGCGGATGTCGGCCGTGGTTCCGTAGCAGAGCCTGAGTTCCCGCGGAGTGGAGACCAGGAAGGAACGGTTGATGCCGGATGCCGCGTAATGCTGCACCGGACCGTCCATGGGAGAGAATTGCCTGGTCTGGCCGAAGAGGCGCAGGGAAGTGCCGTCCGGGCGGGAATGGGGATAAAGGCTGAAAATCTTAAGGCTTCCCCTGTCGCCTCCTATGACCAGGGACATGTCTCCGAAAAGCCAGTTGACGGAAGTCATTTTTTCCCCTTTCCCCAGCGGGGTCGGAATCATCTGGCGTCTGACCCATGTTTCCCCGTTTTCATCATAGGAAAAGTAAAGAAGTTTGTCCGTGTCCGTGGCGATGACGAGGCTGTCTCCGGAGGCTCCGGGCAGCATGGCCGTGGGGCGGCCTTCCAGCTGGTCCGTCAGGTCATGGAATCCGGAAGGAGCCAGTTCCCCTTCATGAAGCAGGGAGCGGGATTCTTCCAGCGTTATCAGCAGGAGGCGCGTGCCTTGTTCCGTCTCCACGGTTGCGGTAAATATTTTCCGTTCTCCCGCGTCCGCATAGGCTATGCCGGATATTTTGCCGGGGACGGAGCCGCTTTCCGTCAGGGGGTAGAGAGGGCCGGCCTCCGCTCCGGCTTTGTCCGGGCCGTGGGCATTCGTCCGGCCGTGGACGTTGAGTCCGGAATGAACGTGGATGAGGCCTACCTTGCCGGATTCCGTAGCGATAGGGTAGGCGGTGAGGGATGCATCATAGGAATGGGCGCAGACGGTTTCGCCGTCCGGCAGGGTAACGGGAACGGAGGACAGGTTCCCGGTAGTTTTGTCCAGGAAGAAGATGTTTTTTCCGTTGCCATAGACAAAGGGAAGCGTGCCGGAAGGGTCCAGGCCCCAGGTTCCCGGAACCGGAGAGGAAGGCTTGAGGTGCTGCCGTTCGTCCACGTCCGCGTTCTGGAAGAGGGGAACCGTGACGGCCAGCAGGAAGAAAAGAATGCCGAAAACGGCTACAATGACGGTGAATCCTCCGCCGATGATGGTTTTGGTCATGATGCGGTCAAACCACAGCGTGGTTTTTGCCACCTGAAAGCGTTCCGGAACGGGTTTGGGCTTTCTGGAAGGTGCGGGGGAGGGAGCATTGGAACTCATGACGGCAGAGAGGAGAAGTTGAAGGGCAGGACTCCGGCGGGTGGGCCGGAGTCCTGCCCCGGCATGTGTTTACGGAACGGGACGGTTATACTATAAGCAGATAGACAAAGGGTGTGTTTCACAAGCACGACTGATGTTTATCTGCTGATTACATAAAGAAGGGAGGTAAAACCGTGGCAAAGAAAGAAGAAATCAAAATTACAGCTCTATATGAGCGTTTATCCAGAGATGATGAACAGGCTGGAGAATCGAACTCCATCCAGAACCAAAAGAAATATCTTGAAGAATATGCCCGTCAGCATGGGCTGAGAAATATCCGGCACTTCTATGATGACGGCTATTCCGGTACGAATTTTAATCGTCCCGGTTTTGCCGCCCTGCTGGAAGAAGTCGAAGCCGGACGAGTGGAGACCCTTGTGGTAAAGGATCTCAGTCGTTTTGGTAGAAACTATCTGCAAGTTGGCTACTACACAGAGATTCTTTTCCCGAAAAAGGGCGTTCGGTTCCGGGCTGTATGAGCGCATTGAAATCATCAACGACAAACATTAAGGAGGACACTATGGAACTGAACTTCATCAAGAGCGGAGATTACTACATCCCCGACATTCAACTGCAAAACCCGAATATCCGTCTTGGAAAGTGGGGGCTGATGCGAAAGTCGTATCTGCGGATAGCACAGCCGTTTCTCTTTTCGGAGATGGTACTGAGCGAAACGCTATATCCCCATTGTGCGGAGATTGAAGCCGCCGCCAAGAGCCGTATGAACATCATCCTTCCCCAGCTGATGAAACACTACGGCGTGACCGAACAACTCAAAGCCGCAAATCAGCTTGAATGGGTTCGCCAGATGAACGCTTGTGTGGCACAGGCAGAGGAAGTCATTAAGGACGAGCTGATTTACAGCTAAGCAAGGAGGAAGCCATGGGATTGATAAAGCTAATCTTCAAGCTGGTGGTGCTGCCGCTGATTGTGGCAGTCACCTTGATACAATGGGTCGGCATCTTTTTCACGCAGTTCTCGACCGCTATCTTCAATCTGCTTGCCGGGCTGATGTTCCTGATAACGATTGCCGGATGGATGTTCGGCATCAGCGCAGGAGCAGAAACGCTCCGACTGCTGGCAGTTGCCTTTGTGGTCTTTATCATCCCCCACATTGCGGAATGGCTGATTATCAGAATCGCCGTTATTAACTACGGACTGCGTGATTTTATCAAGTCCTGACCCAACAATTTTATATCGTCAGCAAAGCGACAGGTATTTCCTTGTGAAGTCCCTGCCGCTTTTATTTTATCAAATCAAAGGAGAACAAAACTATGACTATGAACCAGAAGAAAGCACTGTACGCCTTTGGTAGCCCCGACCGTGAAGCAACGGTCAACCGTTTCTGTACGCTGGCAGAGCTTGCCCCCGATCCTGCCGTAAAGCATTTCTTCCTTGCAATCGCAAGGGAACTGAACGCCCCGACCGCCGACCGTTGGTATCGCTGTATGTTCTTCAATCTCCGCTTAGAGATGGAAGCATATCTGCGCTATGAAAAGGCTTTTGAGCGCATCGTGAGCGGCTGTCCGGAAACTGAATGGGAGGATGCCGAGTATGACCTTGACGAAGTATGAGAAAGAGACCATTATCCTGTTCAACGAGGGCGAGGACACCGCCCACATCCAGACCTACAACGCCGGACTGCGAAAGCGGCTGGCGGAGTTCAGTAAGAAGAACCCCGACCTTTGCCGACTGGAAAAATCCTTCGCCCAGGGCGGCGTGATCTATGAGCTGGACAAGTCCAGACTGTCTATCCGGCTGCAAGCACCGTACAGCGAGGAACGCAGACGGAAAGCAAGCGAGAACGCAAAGCAAACCGGGTTCAAGAGCCGGACAGAATAATGTAACAGTTAGGGGGCGATATGCGGTCAAAATGTCGGGTTTACATCCGATGCTTTGACCGCAGCTACATAGGAGAATACAAACCTATTGAACCACCTTTTATATTTTCAAAAGCAATGATAATTGACCGAAAAATAGAATCATTTTCGTATTCGATGGTTTGATTTTTTCACTTATGCGTGATATAATGGTTCGAATGAAAGGAGGGATAGGTATGGCTGTAACTTACAAAAAACTGTTCCATTTGATGATTGATGAAGGCATTAGCAATGCGGAGCTCATGGAAAGAGCAGGCTTTAGTGCGAATATTATAACCAAGTTAAAGAGAGACCATTATCTATCACTTGATACAATCGAGAAAATATGTCAAGCGCTGAACTGCGGCGTCGATGATATTTTAGAATTTTTGCCTGATGCGAAGGAGGAATAACTATGCCTACAAGATATAACAGAACACTTACTGAATTAGAAGCTAATGCCTGTAAATGGTGGCCCGAGAACTTAGTTATGCTTGAAGCAGAATCAAGTATTATTCCCACATTAGTTCGTACACAAGATCAATTCATCTCGATACTAACACTGTCTGATTATAACAATCCAGAAAGTGTTTTTGATGTTATGGCCGCTGCTCATTTTGCGGCAAATCTGTTTTTGAAGCACTTGATGGTGCTTACCGATTTTGGCAGCGAACCCCTTCAGAGAATTAACCGAGATTTTTCCAACTATTTCCCGGACAACAAGCTTCGCTATGCTTTAAATGGAAATGAAATTGAATATGAGTTTACTGCCCTTCCAACCAAAGGAGCATTGACTAATAAAAAAATGCACACAGATGTGGCATCTATCCTAAGTGCAGAGTCACTTAACAGTTTTTATAAGGACATTATTACATTGCTTCTTTTCGGAAGTAATGCTGTTAACGATTATATTTCAGATATTTTTTCAAAATGCATCGTTGGGAATTTGATGGGCAAAGCAGATGAACTCAAGGAATTCATCAGGCAAAGATATATCTTTGTAAGTAGAATAACCGGAGGCGCACAAGCTAATGGTTTAGGTAATGCAGCTCAAGTATATGCAGAATCTTACCTTCAAAGAAAATTAGGGGCTGACTATGTTGTAAAGAGCAATGGTCATATACCCGGCATAACTCAAAATGACAGAACGGAAACAACATTTGATTTGTCCGTTAAGCATAATGACAAATATGTAGGTATAGAGATTAGCTTTCAAGTAACTACAAATTCAACCATAGAAAGAAAAGCAGGGCAAGCACAAGCACGCTACAAGGCGGTGGAGGAGTCTGGAAACTATATTGCCTACATTATTGATGGAGCTGGAAACTTCCAAAGAGAGTCTGCACTGACTTCGATATGCCAATATAGTCATTGTACAGTGGCCTATACGGATGCCGAATTTGATGTTCTTATAGAATTTATCAGGGAGAAGATTGGATGATTAAATTTATTGATTTATTTGCTGGAGTAGGAGGTATTAGAATCGGTGCAACACAAGCACTTTCAAAGCATGGTATTGGTTCGAAATGCGTTCTTTCCAGTGAAATAGATGCAAAAGCGTGTCAGACCTATGAATTGAATTTTCACGAATATCCGAGCGGTGATATTCATGAAATAACAGAGATCGAACCGTTTGATTTTTTGTTAGGTGGTTTTCCATGTCAACCATTCTCTTATGCTGGAAAGCGTAAAGGTTTTGGCGATACACGAGGAACATTGTTCTTTGAAATTGAACGAATCTTAGGGGCATATCAGCCTAAAGCATTCTTGCTGGAAAATGTAAGAGGTTTGTATACTCATGATGGAGGACGAACATTTGACACAATTATGACCAAGCTGCATGAATTGGGGTATGGGACATACGATTTGTTGCTCAATAGTTCAAATTTTGGGGTTCCGCAAAATAGAGTTCGATTGTATATTCTCGGAATAAAAGGTGCTGTACCTAAAATGTCACTAACTACAAATTTGGGAGCAGCTGATTCTCATTCATATAAAAAAGACTTTGAGCAAATGAATATGTTCTCTCCATATCATTCTCAAAAAAACACAGTCGGAAATGTACTTGAGAACGATGTGCCAGAAAAATATTATTGCTCCACAGAATTTGAGGAACAGTTGCATTCGGTTATAGGGGATGACTTATCTAAGCTCCATGGATACAGATTGATTGATTATCGTGGAGGACAATCACTCCATTCGTGGGAGCTTGGAAAAAAAGGAAAATGTTCTTCTGCTGAGATTAAATTTATGAATTTGTTGATTCAAAATAGAAGGAAGCCTATATTTGGAACCCAGCAAGACGGAAAGAAGTTAACTCTTGAACAAATTCAGACTTTTTATACAGATGATGATATTATTGAAGTAATAACATCACTCAAGGCAAAGGGATACTTGAAGGAAGAAGATGGCAAATATAATCCAGTTTGTGGTAATATGTCCTTTGAGGTTTTTAAGTTCTTAGACCCGGACAGTATTTCAATTACACTAACATCTTCTGATTCAAACCGGTTAGGTGTAATACAGAATAATCGTCCACGCAGAATTACACCGAGAGAGTGTGCACGATTGCAAGGCTTCCCAGATTCATTTGTTGTGAACCCCACAGACACATTCGCTTATAAACAATTTGGAAATTCTGTTTCCGTACCTGTTATTGAGGCGGTAGTAAGCGATTTTATCGAGCAAAATAGAGATACTCTTGGGTGGGAGTGATAAAAATTAAATAACGACCAAGCCAAAGGCGATCAACCGTAAAAAGTTGGTCGCTTTTGTTTTGCCCATTGTCAGAAAGGAGAAGTTGCCCATGAGCGAAGAATTGGAAAAGCTGAGACACAAACAGTATGTTGCGGAGCGCAAGCTGACCGCAGCCAAGCACAAGGAGAAGCGATTGCAGAGCGAGCTGAAACGGCTGACCAGAAGCGAGAGAACCCATCGGCTTTGCACTCGTGCCGGAATGTTGGAGACCTTTTTGAAAGAGCCGACTGTCCTGACTGATGAGGATGTGATGGAGCTGCTGACCTTCATCTTCCAGAGCGAAGCGGTTCAAAAGAAGCTGAATCGGCTGATTGAGAGCCGGAGAGAAACGCAGGAAGCGGACGAGGGTGAAAACCCTTGACGGAGACAAGGGCGCAATTATACACCACCTAAAGATGGTGATTGCGTTCTGCCGAAAGCCCATTGCATGGAGCTTGATGATTTCCGCAAAAGTCCCTTGCTTCAATCATCCAGAGGAAGCTACACTTCCCCTGCGCTGGCTTTGCCAGCTACCCCTTTGTGGACTTGCCGTCGAGGAACGATTGCAAGCAATCATTCCCCGACAACAAGTGAATATCCCCCCCACCCGACCGTGCTGAAAAGTATCGGTCTTTTTTTGTACCATCAAAAGGAGGTTCAACTAAAGATGCCAGTACCACATTTGGAAATCCGCATCGTCCAGCGGAGCAAGGGCAGCTCTGCCGTTGCCGGAGCTGCCTACCAAGCCGGAGAAAAACTGTTCTCCGAGTACGACCAGAAATCCAAAGACCATCGAAGAAAGCAGCCGGAAGTCCTTTACACGGAAATCATGTTTCCGGCAAACGCCCCGCCGGAATATGCCGACCGGGCAACGCTCTGGAACGCTGTCGAGAAAGTAGAAAAGCAATGGAACTCGCAGCTTGCCAGACGATTCATTCTTGCCTTGCCAAGAGAAGTCCCGACCGGAATGTATCCGCAGATGATGCAGGAATACTGCAAAGAGCATTTCGTGTCCAAGGGAATGTGCTGTGACTTTGCAATCCATGACCCCGATCCTCCCGGACACAATCCTCATTGCCATATCATGCTGACCATGAGAGCCATTGACGAAAACGGAAAGTGGCTGCCCAAGAGCCGCAAGGTTTATGACCTTGACGAGAATGGAGAGCGTATCAAGCTGTCATCCGGCAGATGGAAAAGCCACAAGGAAGATACCGTTGACTGGAACGAGCAGTACCATGCCGAGGAATGGAGACACGGCTGGGAGCTTGTTCAAAATAAGTATCTGGAACTTGCCGGAAGTCCTGAACGAGTGGATATGCGCTCCTATGAGCGGCAGGGGCTTGATGTTCTTCCCACCGTCCACAGCTTGCCACCGCCAAGGAGGAATTGCAGCCGATGAAAGATATTCGCTATTGGGTCAGCAAAGTCCTCACGCCGGAGCAGTCGGAGGTCGAGAAGAAGCCCGAACCGAAGCACTCCGTCACGGAAAAGATGAAGTTTCTGCAAGAGCAGAGCAGCAATCAGCAGGAGCAGAAAACCCCGCAACAGAAAAAACAGAATATGGAACTGTAAGGCACTTGCCGTTTTCATTGTGAAAATGTCAGGTGTCTTTTTTGTTCCCCGAAAGGAAGAAGCAATGAATGTATTTGAAGCGGTCAAGCAGAACTTGACCACCCGACAGGCGGCAGAGCTGTACGGCATTCAGGTCAACCGTCATGGCATGGCTGTCTGCCCGTTTCACAATGACAAGAATCCCAGCATGAAGGTGGACAAGCGTTTCCATTGTTTCGCTTGCCAAGCGGACGGAGATGCAGTTGATTTTGTTTCCCGTCTGTTCGGACTGCCCAGCAAAGCCGCCGCTATGAAGCTGGCTGATGATTTCGGTATCAGCTGCAACAACAGACAGAAGCACAAAATCAAGCCCCATATCCGAGAGCCTACCCCGGAACAGAGATACCAGCAGGAGGAAAACAGATGCTACAAGGTGTTGTCTGATTACTTCCATCATCTCAGAACATGGAAGCAGCAATACGCACCCAAGCAGCCGGAGGATGAATGGCATCCCCTTTTTGTGGAAGCCCTGCAAAGAGAAAGCCATATCGAATATCTGCTTGATATTCTTCTGTACGGCACAACCGAAGAAAAGAAGGCTCTGGTTGCCGAGCAAAGAAAAGAGGTGATGAATCTTGAGCAACGATTTGCAGAACACCCAGACGAGCATGACCGTGGAGGAAGTCAGAGGAAGTCTGGACTTGACCGATAACGGAGCGGTCAAAAACAGCATCCGAAACTGTCTGACAGTATTTCAGAATGACCCAAAGTTAGAAGGAGCGATCCGCTACAACATCCTGACGGAGCGCATTGATATTGTGAAGCCGCTCTGGTGGAGTAAGCCGACAACGACCTTGAATGATACGGATTTGAATTATCTGATGCTCTATCTGGAAGATCAGTACACGCTGACCAGCGAAAAGAAAATCCAGAAAGCAATCTCCATTGTCGCTGACTGCAACAAGTACCACCCCGTCCGTGACTATCTGAACGGTCTGGAATGGGACGGCACCGAGCGCATCCGCTGCGCCCTGCCCCATCTTCTCGGAGCGGAGGAAAGTGAGTTCACCTATGAATGTCTGCGGCTGTTCATGCTGGGCGCAATCAGCCGGGTGTTCAAGCCGGGAAGCAAGTTTGAAACCATGCTCTGTCTGGTCGGAGGACAAGGCGCAGGAAAGTCCACCTTCTTCCGGCTACTGGCAATCAAAGACGAGTGGTTTTCCGATGACCTGAAACGAATTGACGATGACAATGTTTACCGCAAGATGCAGGGACATTGGATTATCGAAATGTCCGAGATGATTGCCACAGCCAACGCCAAGAGCATTGAGGATATTAAGTCCTTTATCAGCCGGGCAAAGGAAACCTACAAAGTGCCGTATGAAACCCACCCGGCAGACCGATTGCGGCAATGCGTGTTCGGCGGCAGCTCCAACACGATGGACTTCCTGCCCCTCGACCGAAGCGGCAACCGAAGATTCCTGCCCATCATGGTACACCCGGAACGAGCCGAGGTTCATATTCTGGAAGATGAAGCCGCATCGAGGGCGTACATCGACCTGATGTGGGCAGAAGCAATGACCATCTATCGGAGTGGTTCTTTTCGCCTGACTCTCTCCAAGCAAATGAACAAGGAGCTGCGGGAGCTACAAAAGCAGTTCATGCCGGAGGACACCAAGGCAGGGCTGATTCAGTCTTTTCTTGATGATTTCAGCGGCACACAGGTCTGCTCCAAGCTGATCTATGCAGAAGCTCTGAACCATTCCTTTGACGAGCCGAAGCAATGGGAAATCCGAGAGATCAATGAAATCATGAACAACAGCATTGAGGGCTGGACAGCGTTTTCCAATCCCCGAATCTTTGCCAAGTACGGCAGACAGCGAGGTTGGGAGCGAGCTGCTTCCGGCAACGAGCAAGCAGCAACCGGCTCTGATTTGCCGAACGGTTTTCGTGAGCTGACCGAGGAAGAAGCCCGACAGATGGAACTTCCCTTCTGATAAACCGACCGTGTTGCCGAGCTGGTTGCCATCCCGTTGCCGACCCCGTTGCCGGGCTAATCCTTTATTTTTCTTTTATTTATAAGGGTTTTAAGAGTTCTGACAACGAAAGCAACGGAGAAATCAAAGAAAAGAATAAAAATAGTATAAGAGCCAGATAGGACAATGTTCGAGGTTTTTTGAAGCCCGTTGCCGGACTTCGTTGCCGACACACACCCTGTCTGGCTTTTTCCGTTTCAAGGAGGTATCGCATGGCACAGAACAACAAAGCAACCCAAACACCCAAAGCGAATCTGGCAGGCTCGTTCAGCATGAGAATGGGCAGCACCACCTATATCATCGGCGTTCATTTCAGCACAGAGAGCAAGGACACCTTGGAGGATAAGATGAAGCGGCTGATGCGTGATGATGTGAAAGCGGATAATTTCTAAGCCGAAAATTGTATGCAACACTTCTGTTTTCTATCTTGACACGAATGACCCGAAAGGGAGTGTTTATTCAATGCTCTTGAGCACTTCTGCGCTGACTTTGGCGGGAATCGGGTAATAACCGTCCTTGGTCACGATTTCCTGGCCGTCTTTGGATACGATGAACTTGATGAATTCCCTGGTCAGGGTGTCCAGGGGTTCTCCCGGTTTCTTGTTGACGTAAATCAGCAGGTAACGGGAGAGCGGGTATGTTCCGTTGATGCAGTTATCGTAGGAAGGCTGTACCGCCGCCTTTCCGCTTTTTTCCGCCAGGGAGAGGGTTTTTACGCCGGAGGTGACGTATCCGATGCCGGAATAGCCGATTCCCTGTTCGTCGGAACTGATGCCCTGCACGACGGCGGAGGAACCGGGCTGTTCCTTCACGGAGTTTTTATAGTCTCCTTTTTTCAGGGCTATTTCCTTCACGAACCCGTTCGTGCCGGAGGCGCTGTTTCTGCCGTAGATGGAGATGGCTTTCCCTTTCATGGAGGGAACCCCCGCATCGCCCCAGTCGGTGATATTGGAGCCGCCGCGCTTGAAAGTGGAGGAGAAAATGGAGTCGATCTGCGCCAGGGTAAGGGCCTGGATGGGATTGTTCTTGTTGACAAAGAAGGCCACGGCGTCCAGGGCCACTTTGATTTCCGTCGGCTTGTAGCCGTATTTGGCTTCAAAGGCTGCGATTTCCTCCCGCTTCATCTGGCGGCTCATGGGGGCGAGCTGGGCCGTGCCTGCCGTGAGGGCGGGCGGCGCTGTGGAAGAGCCTTTGCCTTCAACGCCGATTTTGACGCTGGGATATTTTTTGCTGAATCCTTCCGCCCAGAGGGTCATCAGGTTGTTCAGCGTATCGGAGCCGACAGCGTTCAGGTTGCCGGAAACGCCGCTGGAGGGCGCATACGGCTTGATGCTGTTGTCAACGGTCACTTGACTGGAGCCCATGCTCAGGGAGCTGAGGGCGGCGGCGATGGTCAGGATTTTGGCGATGAATTTCATGGCGTCTTTTTCTGATGTGTTGCGTCTTCCGTTTCTATGCCGGCGGGGCCGTTCATTGCGGAAGACGGGGTAGTGATACTCTCCCGCCCCCATGGTGGGGAAGAGAATCCTGGTTAAGAAATCGTCACAAACCCGGAGTAGCCAGGAAGCCCTGTTTTTGGGATACCATGCGTTCAGAGGCGCAGGTCGCGCCATTAGAAAAACATGACTCCGCATCCAGCAGCAGCCGACCAGACCGCCGTAGAGGTGGATTCCCTGAATTTTTGTTATGGGAGCAAGCAAGCCCTGTTCAACGTCACCATGAAGATTCCCAAGAACAGGGTAACGGCATTCATCGGCCCTTCCGGGTGCGGGAAATCCACGCTGCTGCGCTGTATCAACCGGATGAATGACCGTATTCCGGAGGCGCGCGTTACGGGGGGCTCTATCCGCATTGACGGGGTGGACGTGACTTCCCCTTCCCTGGATGCCATTCGTTTGCGGCGGGAGGTGGGTATGGTTTTCCAGAAGTCCAACCCTTTCCCGATGAGCATTTATGAGAATGTAGCCTACGGATTAAGGCTGGCGGGAGTAAGAAACCGCGGCATTCTGGACGAGGCTGTGGAGGAAAGCCTGCGGCATGCCGCTCTTTGGGATGAGGTGAAAGACCGTCTCCATGCCTCCGCCAATGGACTTTCCGGCGGCCAGCAGCAGCGGCTGTGCATTGCCCGCTCCATTGCCGTGAAGCCGCGCATCCTGCTGATGGACGAACCCTGTTCCGCTCTGGATCCCATTGCGACAGTGAGGGTGGAAGAGCTGATGCACCGTCTCAAGGACAAGTTTACCATCATTGTGGTCACCCATAATATGCAGCAGGCCACGCGCGTTTCGGACCTGACCAGTTTTTTCATGTTGGGCAGGCTGGTGGAATTTGATGTTACGGAAAAGATTTTTTCCAATCCCTCCCTGAAAGAAACGGAGGATTACATTACGGGAAGATTCAGTTAACAGAGAAACAATTATGCTTTTTTCAAAGAACATTTCCAAAGGAGGAGCCGGGCGTGTGCCCCATGTTTCCGGCACTGGGCGGAGGCTGGCTGCCAGCGCCGCCAGAAAGAACAGTCTGCGCAGGCTGCATCTTTTTTATCATGCCGGCAAAACCTTATCCAATCATCAAGCCAATATTCCGAATCATGAATCACGACGCGCACACCCTGAGGGAGTTTGACGCCGCCCTTTCCTCCCTGAATACGCATTTGCTCCAGATGGCCTATAAGGCGCAAAGCGCCCTTGATTTGGCCGCCGCCGGCCTTTTGCAGCAGAATGAGTCTTCCGCCAACCGGGCTATCGCTGATGACGAAGAATTGGACGAGCTGGAAATGACGGTGGACCGGGAAGGGCTGCATCTGCTGGCTTTTTTCAGTCCGGTGGCTTCCGACCTCAAGGTGGTGCTGGCTTCCCTGCGCATGTCCTCCATGTATGAACGGATTGGTGATGAGGCCGTGACCATTGCCAAAAGGGCCAACAGGCTGAATAAGCGTCCGCGCATCCGGGAGGCTGCCTTGGCGGATCCCGTCTATCGGGAAATGGCGGAGCGGTTCAGAGCTGTGAATAAAGCTGTTTCTTCCTGGGACGGGGAGGCTCTGAAGGAGCTTGTCCCTGCGCTGGAGGATTTGGCGGGGCATGCGGCGTCCTTGACGGAGGCGTTTGCCTGCTTGCCTGAGCAATATCAGGATAATCTGGTTTCCGTTGCGGATCTGATTTTTGTGGGCCGTTCCCTGGAACGCATGGCGGAAGGGCTCCAAAAGGTAGCGGCGGAAGGGCTTTACGCGGCATCCTGACACCGCGTGCCTGAACGGGAAGAACGGCGGGGCGCGTTGTTGAAGCGCCTGTTTTTTGTTCGGAAACGGGATTCAGGCAGGCCGCCTATCTGACAGTCCAGGTAATGCTGCGCGTGGCGGATTGGCCGGGACGCAGAATGACGCTGGGGAAGTGAGGGGTATTGACGGCGTTGGGGAAGCCCTGGGCTTCCAGCGCTATTCCCTGGCGCGCCTGGGGCAGGTATTCCCCGGTATACACCTGAAGCCCGGGAGCGTCCGTTGCCACAATCAGGCGGTGCCGGGATTCCGGGTCAAGAAGGATGGCGGCGATTTTGTCCCCCGGTTCGGAGTCCAGCACGTAGTTGTGGTCCAGTCCGGCGGCGGTATCCGGGTGGGCGGAGGAGTTGCGTTCCCCCAGCAGGGCCGCTTTCCGCAGGTCAAAGTCCGTCCCTTCCACGGGAAGGATACGGCCGTCGGGGATATTGGTCGCGTCCACCGGAGTATAGGCGGAGGCCCGTACCTCCAGAGTCATGGAATCAATGGTAGGCTTGCCGGACAGGTTCCAGTAAGCGTGATTGGTGAGGTTGACGATTGTGGCTGCGTCCGCATACGCCTCCAGACGGAGATGAAGGGTTTCTTCCACCACGGTGTAGGTGGCTACCACTTCCAGGTTGCCGGGGTAATTTTCCTCACCGTCTGCGGAGTGCAGGGTCAGCACCAGCGTATTGCGCCCGGCTTCCTGCACCTGCCAGACTTTGCTGTCGAACCCCTGGATGCCGCCGTGCAGGTGGTTGGGGCCGTTGTTGACGGCCACGGCGCGGGAATCCCCGTCAATGGAGAACCTGCCTTTTGCGATGCGATTCGCGACACGGCCGCAAATCGCACCGCAATAACAGGTATCTTTCAGCATGTCTTCAAAGCGCTTGGGCCCTACGATCATGTCCATGCCGTCCTTGACGACGGAGATGATGCGTCCCCCGTAGTTGCTGATGCGTACCGTCAGCTTGTCGGAAGACAGCTCAAACAATTCTACAGGTAAGCCGCCGGGTAAGGTGCCGAAGATCATGCCGGTATATAGCTGGTCAGTAGTGGATTTCCAATTAATAGGCCAGCACGCGGGAACCGTTGTTGCCGATGATTACGCGCACGCGCTGTCCGACCTGAATCGGGTTGTTCCTGCTGGCGACCTGGACGACCGTGTAGTTGCGGGTGCCGTTCCTTTTCTGGTCCAGACGCACGGTGAGGCTTTACCCGGGCGTGTGGTTGACGGCCTTGTCAAGCTGGTTGCCGGCAATGCCGCCCAGAATGGCGCCGCCCGCCGCCGTCGCGAATTTGGCGTTGCCGCCCCCGAACATGGCGCCGGTCAACCCGCCCGCCACGGCGCCGATTCCGGTGCCGGTGTTGGCGTTATTGGCCTGGATCTTGACGTTTTCCACGCTGGTGACCGTGCCGGTATAGGTCTCCTGGGCTCCGCCGATTTCGTTCAGGTTATAGGTGTTCGGGGAACCGAAGTTGGTGCAGGAAGTAATGGACAGCGCCATGGCTGCACAGCCGATGGTAAGAATGGAAGCTGTTTTCATGATGACGATTTATAAAATGGGTTGAAGGTTAAGATCAAGTAATTTCGCAGTCAACGGAAGAGGCACGGTTGCCCTCTTCCGGCGGAGAAAACCCTTGCCGGAAGGTTCCGGCAAGGGTTCTTATTTATGTTAACGGTCCGTTGGGTCAGGCCTTGGGGGCTTCTCCCTTTTTGGGGCAGTCGCAGGGCTTTTCCCCTTTGCTGCAAGGCTGGCCGCATTTTTCTGGGCATTTGCCTTCCTTGGCGCATTTCTTGGGGCACTTTTTGTCTTTCTTGCAGCACTTCTGGGCAGCGGGGGCGGGGGACTCCGCCGGAGCGGCGGCTTCCTGAGCGTAACCGTTGACACTGAAGGCGAAAGCAAAGGCTGCTACAGCGAGGATTTTTTTCATATAATGATATGTGAGGTTGTGTGGTGTTGGTAATGCAGCGGCAGAAGAGCTGCCGTTCTACGACAGATAGAGCGGCAGGGAGTGATTTTTGTTCAAAAAAATACGCGGAGAGGATTCTTTTTAGGGCGGTTTTTTTGATGAGGACGCGCTTTTGGCCTCCGGGGTAAGTTTGACAGTCCGGGGGCACGTACGGAGCGCCGGCTTGCATGGGGCGCCTTCTTGAGGCACGGTAGGGAACATGAGTTCAGCCAAGGAACCTGTGACGCGCCGTTTTGGAAATGGTTTGACGGTTTTGATTAAGGAGGACAAGTCTCATCCCGTAGTGTCCCTCCAGTACTGGGTAGGCACGGGGTCCATGAATGAGGGGCACTGGCAGGGGAGCGGACTTTCCCATTTGCTGGAGCATCTGGTGTTTAAGGGAAAGGCGCATTTCTCCGGGCAGGAACTGGCCCGCAAGGTGCAGGAACGCGGCGGCCACTGGAATGCGTACACCAGCGTGAACCGCACCGTGTACTATATAGACGGTCCTGCGGAGTCATGGCAGATTTTCCTGAATCTTTTGACGGAGCTTGTATTTTTCCCCACGTTCCCGGAAGACGAGATGGAGCGGGAGAAAGAGGTCGTGCGCCGGGAGATGGCCATGTATGCGGATGATCCCGATTCCGTGGCCTACCAGCTTCTGATGCAGACGCTGTATCTCAAGCATCCCTGCCGCTGGCCCGTTCTGGGTGAGCGCGCCGCCTTTGACTGCCTGACGCGGCAGGACGTGCTGGATTACCATGCCAGCCGTTATGTCCCGAACAACGTGGTTCTTTCCATCGCGGGGGACGTGGATGCCGCGGAGATTCTTTCCCATCTGGAATTGCTGGTGGAAGACCTGAAATCCCGTCCCCTGAACCGGGAACCCATTCCCCATGAACCTCACCAGTTCGGTTCCCGCAGGGTGCGGAAGGAGTTTGCCGTGCCTTACTCCAAGCTGCACCTTGCCTGGCGCCTGCCCTGTTCCGCCCATCCGGATACGCCAGCCCTTTCCGCGCTGTCCAGCATTCTGGGAGGCGGACGTTCCGCCCGTTTTTATGAAAAGTTCCATGACCGCCTGGGCCTGGTATACAGCATTGAGGTGCATTCCAACCAGTCTGAGACGGATGAAGGGGCGTTTACCATCAGCATGGACGTGGACCGCGCCCAGCGCGACAAGGTGCGGGACCTGGTGCTTCAGGAGCTTCGCAATCTGGCGGAAGAGGATTTTACGGAGGACCTGAAGAGAGTTTGCAAACAGACCCGGGTCAGTCGCCTGCGCCGCAGGAGTTCCGCTTCCGGGGTGGCCTCGGAAATGGGGGCGGACTGGTTCGGCTCGCGCAATTTGAACCTGTCTTCCGAATGGCAGGAAGCTATTGAACGGGTGACTACGGAAGATTTGCACCGCGTTTGTTCCACCTGGCTGTCTTCCCCGAATGTGACGGAAGTCAGCCTGGACCCCCCGGGCAGCAACGCCGGGGATGAAGAAAGGGCCTCCGCCTCTGCGGGAACGGCCCTGAGCGAGCATGTTCTTGGCAACGGCATGAAGGTGGTGATCCGTGAAGACCATCGCCTGCCGCTGGCCTATGCCTGCATGGCGTTCAAGGCCGGATGCCGTGCGGAGAATGAGCATGACGCCGGGGTGACGGATCTGATGGCCGAATGCTTGCTGAAAGGTACCTCCACCCGTTCCGCGGCGGATATAGCCCGTTTTCTGGAGGACATCGGGGGCGCCGTCAACACATCCACCGGAAACAATTCCCTGAGCGTGGGATGTCAGGTTCTGGCGGAAGACCTGGACGCCGGCCTGGAGCTGATGGCGGATGTGGTCATGAATCCGTCTTTCCCGGAAGACGCCTTTCTGAGGGAAAAGGAATCTTTTGTGGCGGATGCGGAGGAGGATATGGAAGACCCTCTTTCCGTGGCGTTCCGGCAGGAGCGGAAGGTGGCTTACGGGCATGTTTCCTATGGGAATTCCCCTTCCGGCACGCCGGAAAGCCTGTCTTCATTGACGGTTCAGGACATCAAAAAACAGTATGAACGCATTATCTGCGCTTCCAACGCCGTGATTTGCATTTCCGGAGATGTCAGGAAGGAAGAGGTTCTTCCTCTTCTGGAAAAACATCTGGGAGGCATGAGGGCGGGAACGCCTCCGGTCCTGACTCCCACGCCCGCGCTGCGGGCCGGCCGGGAAGTGGCCGTTCTGGACAAACAGCAGGCCGTGCTGGTAGTGGGGGTGCCGGGCGTGGACGTGGCTTCCCCGGAGATGGCCCAGGCTCTGCTGTTCCAGTCCTGGTGCAGTGATATGGCCGGTCCCGTTTTCACCAATATCCGGGAGGAAGCCGGACTGGCCTATTATGCCAGTTCTTCCCTGTTCATCGGCATGGATGCCGGAGGCATCTGCTTCTATCTGGGGACCTCCCCGGAACAATTGGAGGAAGCCGGGCGGAGGTTGGAAGAAACCCTGGAGATGATTGATGAACAGGGCATGACGGAGGATGAGCTGGAACGCACCAGGGCTGCCGCCCTGTCTTCCCGTCTGCTGGCCATGCAGTCCAATGGAACGTTGTGCCAGATGCTGGCTCTGGATATCCTGTTCGGTCTGCCTCTGGAAGCGTTTGAACAGCAGACGAACGCAATCAGGAAGATGGATCTGGCCCGGATGAACGCCTTTATCAGGAAGGTGCTGGATCCCGCCCAGCCGCGTTCCTGGTCCGTCGTGCGCCCGCCTGCCGGGGAGTAATTCCCCGGAGAATCGTTCCCTTTTTCATGGGAGACGATAACATGACGGGGCTGAATGATTTATCCTGCCCTGTTTTATGGCGCTGTTTGGGAAGGAGGGAATGCTTTCCCTCCTTGTCCTGCTGCCTGTTTTTCCGGCCTTTTCCAAATGCCGGCAGGAAAAGGTTTTCTTGTGGAAGGGAAATAGGAAAGGATGTATACGGATATGCGTGAATTTTAGAAAACACTGGGAGTGTGAAAAATAGACAAAATATTGAATTCCAGATGGGTAGCAGGGAAGAATCCCTTCCGGGCTTTTCATCCGATTTCCCATATATAGCTTCACGGGCGGAACTTGACAAGTATCCGGGGCAGTTTGTTCCCTGGCATTGGCATCAGGCAGTGGAATTATTTTTCATAGAGAGCGGTTCGCTTGAATATTATACCCCAGGGGGAACAGTTTTTTTCCCGTCAGGATCCGGCGGCATGGTCAATTCCAACGTATTGCATCGGACAAGGACAGCAAGTGCATACGGAAAAAACGTCCAGTTGCTTCATATTTTTGATGTATCCCTGCTTGATGGAGGGCAGGGGAGCCGGATAGGACAAAAATATATTTTCCCAGTTGTTTCAGATTCGGAGCTGGAATTGATTTCCTTCTCTCCCGCGAATCCCCGGGAGGAAAAAATTCTGGAACTGATACGGGGCTCCTTTCAACTTTCAGAGCGTGAATTTGGGTATGAAATGAAGTTGAGGAATGTCCTGGCGGAAATCTGGATGATGATTTTTGCCCAATTCCCTTTTTCCCATAAAGGGAAAGAATGCAATAAAAAGGATGATAAAATCAAGCAGATGATGGCCTATGTCCACGAACATTATTCCGGGAAAATTGCCGTTCAGGAACTTGCGGCGGCGGCTTTTTTAAGTGAAAGGGAATGCTTTAGAACATTTCGTGATTGTCTGCATATGACGCCGGTGGAATATATCAGAAGCTATCGTTTGCAAATAGCTTGCCGGATGCTGGCTGATGTCAGGATTCCCATTACGGACGTGGGCTATTCCTGCGGATTGGGCAGCAGCAGTTATTTTGGAAAGATTTTCCGGGAATATTTTTACTGCACCCCATCCGAATACCGGAAGAAATGGCGGAATCGTGATATTTAATGGCAGATATATGATATTTATTTCCGTGGAAATGCGCTATAGTGACAGCCATGACTGAGATGGAGCCGGACAGAAAAACCGCGGAACAGGCAATCAGGGAAGCATATGAATCCAACCCGGGAGGCTGGGCGGAACATTCCCGCTATGTAGCGCAGGCCTGTGAAAATATAGCGTCACATTGTAAAGGGTTGTCCGGGGAAAAGGCTTATGTTCTGGGGCTGTTGCATGATATTGGATGGCATGCCGGAGTAAGTTCCGAAAAGCATTTAATAGACGGGTACCGCTATTGTTCGGCAAGAGGCTGGAACAAGGCTGCGCAGATTTGTATTTCCCATGCGTTTATGATACAGGATATCAATACTTCTATCGGTACGTTTGACGTGAGTGAAGAAGATTACCTGTTCATGAAAAATTTTGTAGCGAACGCAGTCTATGACGACTATGACCGCCTGGTCCAGTTATGTGATTCTTTGGCCTTGCCTACAGGCTTCTGCCTTTTGGAAAAACGGTTTGTAGATGTGACAATCCGTTATGGAGTGCATCCGTTTACGGTGGACCGGTGGAAAAAAATTCTGCAGATCAAGGCGTTCTTTGAAAAGAAAACAGGCTGTTCCATTTATGATCTGCTGCCGGGAGTCGTTGAAAACAGTTTCCGTCAGGAGGAAAGTCATGCGTTATGAAGCAAAAGATTTTCTGGCAACGGCAAGTCCTGATGCGTTAAGGAAAATCGCCCGGGCGAGGGAATTGACAAGGGAATATTATTTTTCCGCATATGGCGATACGCGGAGAAGACGTGAAATTCTTCAGGAATTGCTGGGAGGGATTGGGGATAACGTGATGATAGATACTCCCTTTCATTGCGATTACGGAAAGAACATCTTTTTAGGGAGCAACGTGGTCATCAACATGAACTGCACGTTGGTGGATTGTGCGCCCATTTACATTGGCAGCCAGGTGTTGATTGCGTCCAATGTTCAGATTTATACGGCTTCGCATCCGGTCTTGCCTCAGGAACGTCTTGTGACGGAATGGGAAGAAGGTAAGGGAACGTTTTTCCGAACTTATGCATTGCCGATAGAAATTGAGGATCATGTGTGGATTGGAGGCGGCTGCGTTCTGCTGCCGGGCGTGACGATAGGAAAAGGCTCCGTTATTGGAGCGGGAAGCGTCGTTACTCATTCCATACCGGCCGGCTGTGTTGCTGTTGGGAATCCATGCAGGGTGATCAGGCGTTTTTGACATCAACGGATGAAGGCCGCCGCAGGAGGAAGCGGGTTCAGGCATATTCCTTTTTCTTCATGGCGGAACGTTTGATCTGCTCATGGTAAAAGTAATTCACGATAACCGGCGGTTCGTTGAACGGCCGGTGCATGGAATCGTCATTGCGCAGATACGGCAACCCCCGTTTTTCCGCCATCTGCCGTATTGCGGCGTCCAGTTTTTCCCAGTAGCAGCGGCTGCCTTTCTGGTAAATTTCCTGATAGAGGGGAGCCAGGCGGGGGTAGCGTTTTCTGATGTACTCCAGAATTACGAATTTGTAGCTGCCCCGCAGATTAAGGTTTTCCAGCCAAATCAGGTTGCATTTGTCTTCGACCTGCTCCACAATCGCCGGAATATCCGTAATGCCCGGAAAAATGGGGGAGATGAAGCAGGTGGTGCGGATTCCTGCCTCATGGAAGGCCTTCATGGCGGCCAGCCTCCGCGAGATGCTAACCGCCATGTCCATATCTGCCTGAAAGCGCTCGTCAAGCGTGTTGACGGACCAGGAAACGCGGGCATGGGGAAATGTTTTTATCAAATTCATATCCCTCAGCACCAAATCGGATTTTGTAGCTATGCTGATTTTCGCCCCGCTGTCTTGAAGCTGTTCCAGGAGCGCCCTTGTTCTCTTGTAGATTTTTTCCTGGGGGCCGTAAGGGTCGGTCACGGAACCGATAAACAGCTGTTTTCCCGCGTATTTCCCGGGGTTGCGTATTTCCGGCCAGTATTTGACGTCCAGAAAGGTTCCCCATGGTTCCGGATGCCCGGTGAACCGCTTCATGAAGGAGGCGTAACAGTATTTACAGGCGTGGGGGCAGCCCACGTAAGGATTGACCGAGTAATCGGCCACAGGCAGATTTGACGTTGACAGGATGCTCTTTACCTGAATTTCCCTTACTTTGATTTCATCAGCGTTCATGGTTTTAAAAAGCTCCTTTGCATTCCCTGCTGCACGGTATCGGAAGGGAGCAGATGCCCCAGCAGCAGCGGAGAGTCCGGGTCATGGAGTTTGTAATTTTCACGGGCCTTTTGCCGGTTCGTATTTGCATAGCAGTATTTGCAGCCGTTAAGGCAGGTGTCATACGCTCCTATGTCCCGGCTCTCAATGCAATGGCAGCCCTGCCGCATTCCTTGATGTTTCAGGTTGCGGAATTGAACGCCGTTGGCCTGTCCCAGAATGTTCAGGGTCATGCAGCCGGAGGATGAAATGCCGTAACGCGTGTAATCTCCATTGGTTCCGCAGGTTTGAATAGGGATGTTGTATTCGGCCGCGATGGCTCCCAGCCCGGCCGCCAGCTCCTCCTTGTCTTTTTCCGTGAGGGGGATTAGTTCCGGCATGTTGGTTTGCAGCTTCCTGTACATTTCCACAAAGCTGAAAATGCAGCGGTCGATGTGGCCGGATAAGAAGGACGCCATGCGTTCAAAGGTCTCCAGATGCCTTCTGACGGTATATTCATTTGTCAGCAATACCGGGTCATACCGCCATGCGATGCGGTTTGCTCCGACAATTTCCGAAAGTTTTGCCAGCGTGGCCATGCTTTCATCAATGCCGGGAACACCCGGTTCAATTTCCTTTCCGTAGGCCGTAATCGTATAGTGGAAGTAGGTATGGAAACGCTCGGCGATGCTGTTGATATGCGGAAGAATGGGAGCATAATTTTTAGAGCAGAACACAACACAGTCCACCTGGTCCGGCGTCAGTTCATAACGGGTCACCTTATGCTGGAACAGGGGATTGCGGGAAAGGACATAGCCTTCTTCAAACCTCTTCAGCAGCCAGCGGGTGTAATACTGGACGGTGTCTGTCCGTCCTCCTGTATTGATAATCATAGCGTGTTTTTGTTGATGGATTGAAATTTCAGACGCATTTGTTCTGAAAAAAGGTCGGTTAAACGGACCAGTTCCGCTTGCTGTTCTCCGCTCAATTCCGCCATGGCGTCGTTTTCCGCCTGCGCGGCAGGGGGGATGATGCGTTCCACGTATTCCTTTCCGGCTGCGGTGAAGCGTACCAGCCTGATTCTCCGGTCGGTTTTGGATTCTTCAAAAGAAAGGTACCCCAGCTTCCAGAATTTTTTGATGGCGGCGCTGACGGTTTGCTTCGTGGCGGAGAGGCGTTCGCAAATCCCAGCCTGCGTGCAGCCGCTTTGAGCGAAATAGATGATATCCAGAATAAACAGCTCTTTGGTGGTTAACCCGTGTTTTCTGGCGTATTCCGTATAGACGGCATATTGTTTGTCCCGCAGCCGGCAGTAGTTGTTTACGTGGATATTGACGCTCTCTTTGTTCATAGGCGGAGATGGGTAAAGTATGATATTTGATAGTCTGATATTTGACAAAAAGAATGTAGCTCTTCGCTCGTTTTTTGTAAAGCCCCAAATATAAAGCTCCAGATAAAGAGGCGGGGGATAGGGACGGCTTTTTGCGCGGCCAGGCAAATTTCCGGAAACGGCGCCGGAGCGGCAATGGATGCCGGCCTTTCAAGAATCCGGGACATTTTCCGTTTTTATTCCCGTATCTTCTGTTTCGCGGCAGAAGAGTTTTGTTGCCGCATGGCTTCGGAAGACAGGCTCCCGTGGCTGCCGGGGAAACGTTTTTCCATGTTTACGGGAGTTGGGGAGCTTGCCCGATGGGGCTTTTCTGCACCAGGGCAAGTTCCGCCTGCTCCGGTTACGGATGTTTCGCCGGAGGCGGGGAGAGAGCGTGGAGACTCAATAAAAAACGCAGGCGGCGATGCGCCTGCGCGGTATCCGGCGATGGTTCGGACAGAAGAAAGAAGCGGTTTTTCTGCCGTAGGGTATTTGTGTAAAACGGCATCCGTCCGCTTCCTGAAGAACGGGAGATGATCCGGGAGCTCCCAGCAATTCCGCTTCCGGAGCGGGAACGGTATTTGGAAAAAACGGCGGTACCTTTTTCCGTTCTTCATTTTCGCCGCCCCCTGAGAAACCCCGGCGTGCTTTTACGCTTTTGGAGAAGCGGCCCGTACAAGGCACGCCAGGGAAGAACAGGGCGGCTGTTTTTTAGCCGATTTCCGTGCGGCCCAGCAGGTGGGCGCCTTCCTCCATGGCGAGGCTGCGTGTCTTCATGTCCCCGACGACGCGGGCCTGCTGCTTGAGTTCGCAGCGGTCAGAGGTGACCTTGCCTTCCACGTTGCCGTAGATGCGGACGTCTCCGGCAGTGATGTCTCCCTTGATTTGGGCGGTTTCACCGATGGTGACTTTTCCCTTGTCGGAGATGATTTCGCCTTCGATTTTGCCGTCGATGTGCATGTCATTCTGGAAACGGATGGTTCCCTTGATTTCGATGCCGGAGGCGAGGAAGTTGGTTACGTTGTCTGTCATTGTCGTAAAATGGTTGGGGATGGGGTTAAATGGTCATGATATCCTTTTCCTTGACGGCCACCAGCTCGTCAATTTCCTTCACGTATTTGTCCGTCAGCTTCTGGATCTGCGTTTCCAGATCGCGCTGGCCGTCTTCCGTAACGATGTTTTCCGCCTTGAGCTTTTTGGCGGAATCCATGGCGGCCTTCCGGGCGCCGCGCACGCGCACGCGGGCTTCTTCCGCCTGGGATTTGACAAGCTTCACAAGGTCTTTGCGGCGTTCTTCCGTGAGGGCGGGAATGGGCAGGCGGATGGAACGGCCTTCCACCAGGGGATTAAGGTTCAGCTTGCTTTCATTGATGGCGCGGCCGATGTCGTGAACGGTGCTCGGATCAAAGGGCTGGATGAGGATGAGACGGGGTTCCGGCGTGCTGATGACGGCCAGGCCCTTCAGTTTCATGACGGAGCCGTAGCTGGAGACATGCACGTCCAGGTTTTCCACGAGGCCGGGGGAGGCTTTGCCCGTGCGTACGCCGGAGAATTCCTGTTTGGCGAAGTCCACGGCCTTAAGCATGGATTCCTCCGTTTCCAATAATAATGTTTCTGCGTCCATGATGATGGTGGGTGCTAAGTGTTTTTGGTGGGTTGAAAAGGAATGCGGGGTTCAGCTGATGGTGGTGCCGATCGGTTCTCCGAGAAGCGCGCGCGTGATGTTGCCCGGCGTATGCATGTCGAATACGATGATGGGCTTCTTGTTGTCCATGCACAGGGTGAAGGCCGTGGAGTCCATTACTTTGAGCTGGCGTTCCAGGCATTCCTGATAGGAGATGGTGTCGAATCGCTTGGCGTCGGAGACTTTTTTGGGGTCCGCATCATACACCCCGTCTACGGAGGTAGCCTTCATGACCACTTCCGCATTGATTTCGCTGGCGCGCAGGGCAGCCGTGGTGTCCGTGGAAAAGAACGGGTTGCCGGTGCCGGCGGCGAAGATGACGATTTTATTGTTGTCCAGATACGAGCGGGCCTTCAGGCGGATGAAGGATTCCGCGACATTTTTCATTTCAATGGCGGATTGCACCACGCAGGGGACTCCCGCGCGTTCCAGCGCGCTTTGAAGGGCCAGGGCGTTCATCACGGTGGCGAGCATGCCCACGTAATCCGCCGTGGCGCGGTCCATGCCGCGCACGCTGGCTTTCGCCCCGCGCCAGAAATTGCCGCCGCCCACGACCAGGCCTATTTGGACGCCGGCGCGGTGCGCTTGGGCGATTTCTTCAGCAATGCGGGCGACGATTTCCGGGGAAATGTTGTCCATGCTGCCGGGGCTGCGCAAGGCTTCCCCACTGAGTTTCAGGAGGATTCTTCGATAGGCTGGTGCGGATGTGTCAGACATAGATGCGGATTTTACGCAGACAAGATTGAAATTTCACGGGGCAAAAAGAAAGCAAAAAGAGCTTCCTTATTGATTTTTCTCCGGAGGTCCGGAGATTTCCACCTTGATGGGGCTTCTGCTCTCCAGGCTGCGGGTGGGGAAGGGGAAGGAAATGCCTTCTTCCTCAAAGCGGCGCTTGATGTCATGAGCGAGCGTTTTCTGGCAGTCCAGGAAATTGTCTTTCTGGCACCAGGCCCCTACGGTAAAGCCCAGGGAAGAGTCCTGGAACCCTGAAAACGAGATGAGGGGCGCGGGGTCGTCCAGACAGAATTTGTTTTGTTTGACCACTTCCCGGAGGACGTTTACGACATGCTCAATGTCGCAGTTATAGTCCACGCCCAGGCTCAGGTCGCACCGGCGTGTGGAAAAACGGGTGATATTGCTGACCGGATTCTTGATGATCATTTCATTGGGGATGCGCACCATGGTATTGTTCGGCAGCCGGAGCTGGACGGACATCAGGTTGATGGAGTCCACGTTCCCGGTGATTCCATTCACTTCAATCATATCCCCCAGGTTGATCTGCTTTTCCCCTACCAGGAAGAGGCCGCTGATGATGTTGGACAGGGAAGTCTGGGAGGCGAAGCCTACGGCGACGCCGATGATGCTGGCCGCTCCCAGCAGGGTCAGGATATCGAACCCCATCAGGGCAAAGGCCTCCACGCCTATAATAATGTAGCCGGCGTTTTTGACGATTTTTACCGTCAGGCGGGAGGCCTGGGGCGACATTTTCAGCACAGTGATTTTCCGGAGCACCTGGCAGAACAGTTTCAGGAGTATCCAGCTGATCACCAGCCAGACCGCCACATGCAGGATTTTGGCGCCCACGGACTGCACCATTTCCAGCTTGAGCCAGTCCGGCATGTTCAGGAAGTCCATGGTTTTTGTCCAGATATCTTCCCTGGAGGATGCGTCTGCCATGAGATTCATATGAAGGATGTAGCAGACGCTTCTTCCCGGCTCAAGGGGCGCGCGCGTATTCCCCCCGGTTTATGACAGTTCCTCCGGCTGCGGAAAGGGCACGGTGTTCAGGCGCGGCGGACGCACAGGTTCATCCCGCAGAAGGGGAGCGGTTTCCGGCGCAAGAAAGGCGGCGGATGCATGGCCGGATATGGCGCCTGGTTGGGAAGAGGGGAAGGCGGGGATGAAAAAAGGCCGTTCCCCGGAGAGGGGAGCGGCCTTGAAATATTGCCGGGGGGCTGCTTACTTGCTGAGGTAGGAGGCCACGCCTTCGTGGGACGGGGTCATGGCCGCGTCTCCCTTGTGCCAGCCAAGGGGGCAGACTTCCCCGTACAGTTCGAAGTGCTGGAGGGCGTCAACCACGCGGATGGCTTCATCAATGGAGCGGCCCAGCGGGAAGTCATTGATGAGCTGGTGGCGGACGATGCCGTCTTTGTCAATCAGGAAGAGGCCGCGGTAGGCGATCAGTTCTCCGTTGACTTCCACATTGCCGTCTTCGTCAATTTCCTCGTCCCCGGCCAGCACGCCGTAATCGGCGGAAATGGTCTTGTTGATGTCGGAGACGATGGGGTAGGTCACGCCCTGAATGCCGCCCTGGCTGCGGGGGGTGTTGACCCAGGCCCAGTGGGAGAATTCGCTGTCTGTGGAGCAGCCGACGACGGCCACGTCACGCTTTTCGAATTCGCCCAGGGCTTCCTGGAAGCCGATTAGCTCGGTAGGACACACGAAGGTAAAATCCTTCGGGTAGAAGAACAGGATTACGTACTTTTTGCCCTTAAACTGGTCAAGGCTGAAATCCGGTACGATGGTACCGTTTACTACTGCGTTAGCGCTGAAATGAGGTGCCGGTTTTCCTATGAGAAGCATGGTTGTTTTTTGGTTTGGTTCTAAAAGAATGATTCCAAAAAACGGACGAAAGTCAAGCGGCAATGATATCCCGTTCGTTCCAAAAGAGCCTGTTTTCTCTTGAAAATGAAGCTTTTTTTGTCAGTATTCCCTCCATGTCATCCTCAAAGGCGCAACAAGACGAGTGGTCCGGAAAAATAGGCGTGATTCTCGCTGTGGCCGGCAGTGCCGTCGGGCTGGGAAATTTTCTGCGCTTTCCGGGGCTGGCTGCCCAATACGGAGGGGGCGCCTTCATGGTGGCTTACGGCCTCATGCTGGTTCTGGTGGGCGTGCCCGTGGCGTGGGCGGAGTGGTCCATCGGGCGGCGCGGCGGCCAGATGGGCGCCCATTGCGCCCCCGGCGTGTTCTGGTACCTGACCAAAGGGTCCAGGCTGTGGAAGTTCCTGGGTGTGCTGGCGGTTCTGGGGCCTTCTTCCGTGGCCTTTTATTACATGGTGGTGGAAGCGTGGTGCTGCGGCTATTTCTGGAAGATGCTCACCTGCCCGGAGGTTTTTGCCACGGCGGAGGGGACGGCGCAGACTTTTTTCAGTTTCACGGGCATGTACGGCGACGGGAGCGCCCTGTTGTCGGACAACGGGCTGCTCTGGATCGTCAGCGGGGTCATCCTTCTGAACCTGGGGATTATTTACCGGGGCATCAGCAGGGGCATCGAAATGTTTTCGCGCTGGTTCATGCCGTTGCTGCTTCTGATTTCCCTGGTGCTGCTGGTGCGCATTTTGTGCATCGGCACGCCGGATCCTTCTTATCCGGACCGCAGCATCGAACAGGGGCTGGGGTATATGTGGAATCCCGGCAAGGTGCTGGTGGAGGAGCTGGACCGGAACAGCGGGGACTGGAAGACGGTTTCCATGGTCTCGGCCTCCCAGGCGGGAGCCATGGATGAAGCCGTGCGGCAGGTGGAAATGTCCGGAGGAACCCGGAGGCTGACTGAGGTGACCCTGTGGGACGGCCTGAAAAACATTGAGCTTTGGATTGCGGTTGCCGGACAGGTTTTCCTGAGCCTTTCCGTAGGAACGGGGCTGATTCTGACGTATGCCAGCTATGTAAAAAAGAAGGAGGATATCGCGCTGAGCGGCTTTTCGGCCGCCGCCTCCAATGAAGTGTGCGAGGTGGGCATTGCCGGCATGATGACGGTTCCCGCCGCCGTGGCGTTCCTGGGAGTGGCCGGAGCCGCCGGGCAGGGGACCTTCGCGCTGGGTTTCATGGTGCTTCCGCAGGCTTTTGCAAAAATGGGATCCAGCGTGGTATTCGGCAGCCTGTTTTTCCTTCTTCTGACGGTGGCGGCGGTGACCAGCTCCATTTCCATGATGCAGGTGGGCCTATCCTTTATTGAGGAATTCATGGGGCTGAAACGCAAAATGGCTGTGGTGGTGCAGGGCTTTTTTACGGCTACGGGTACGTTTGTCGTTGCCTGGTACAGCGGCAACCTGCTGGCGATGGATACTTATGATTTCTTTCTGGGCACGCTGTGCTTCTTTGTGAGCGCCATGGTGATGATGATTCTGTTTTCCTGGAAACTGGGGGTGGACCGGGGGTTGAAGGATCTGGAGGACGGTTCCGTCATCCGCATTCCCAGAATTTACCGTTTCATCATGAAGTTTGTGACGCCTACGCTGCTGCTGGCGATTTTCCTGGCCTGGCTGGCGCAGAATATCTGGGTGAAGCAGGCCGCGCCCATTGAAGCGCTGGGGCGGGGGGAACATGGGGCGGTCATTCCCATGGGGTTTCTGGCGGCTTATGCCCTGTTTCTGCTTTTCATCACCATGGCGTCCGGAAGGCATAAGGTGTACCACGGTCCGCGATAGGCGCGGAAAGGACTGCGCGGATGCCCGTTTCCCGCAGTCTGCGGCAAGTTGGGAGGCAATCCGGAGGCTTGACCGGAGCCGGATTTGATATAGGCTGAAATCATGTCCAGAATAAGGAGGATACGCAGGAAAAAGCCCCGTACCGGCAGCGTCTGGAAAAAACTGCTGTTGTGGGGCGTGCTGGGGCTGCTTGTTCTGGCTGCTGCTGCGGTGGCGGGGTCTTATCTGTATGTCAGGGCCTACTTGAAGAGCGATGGTTTTTTAGCCATGCTGGAACAGTCCGCCGTTGATGATATGAATGTGGAGACAGCCAGGATAGATCCCCTTGACTGGGACGGTTCCGGCATCCGGTGCGGCGGCGTAGTAATGGAGGGGCATGAGTTTTTGACTTCCCTTCAGGCCAGGAATATTGAGACGGAATTCAGCCGCTGGGAATTGCTGAAGCGCGCTTTTGTCATTACCTCCGTCAATATTGCGGAGCTGAAGCTTCATCTCGCTCCCGTGTCTTTCCGTTTCAGGGAAAAGCCGGAAGGGCCCAGGAGCTGGGCGGAAGAGAATATTCTTCCGGATACGTTCCGTCTGGAAAAGGGGAGCATTGATTCCCTGTCCGTTTCCTATGGGGAGGCCGGCCGGCTGTATGTTTTGGACGGGGCCCGCGTGGAGAGCGCCTATGACGCCGGTTCCAGCCAGTACAGGTTTGATGTGCGCGGGGGAAAGCTGCTTCTTCCTTTCCAGGGATGCCCGGAGTTTTCCCTGATGTCCGGTACAGCGCAGTTTAACCATTCCAGCAGAAGGGTGAACATTCCGTCCTGCCGCCTGACTACGGATGCCGGCGGTTATTTGGACATTAAGGGGGACTGGGACGGCTCTTCCTCCTCCTGGACGGCGAATGTGGTGGTGAACGGTGTCCCTGTCTCTTCCATCCTGGAAGACCATTGGAGAAAGCATGTCCATGGCAGCGTGAGCGGCGGAATAGACCTGCGCGGCGGACGGGACGGCGTAACCCATGTGGCCGGACTTGCCAGGTTGCAGGGCGGCATGCTGACCGGCCTTCCCGTTTTAGACCGGCTGGCTCTGTTCTGCGGTTCTTCCAGATTTCGGAATCTTCCCCTGCACGAGGCGTCCGCCCAGTTCGTCTATCAGGAATCCGCCTGGCATATTTCCAATATTCTGGTGGAAAGTGAAAACCTGGTGAGGGTGGAAGGCTGGCTGGAAATCGGGAAAGGGGGGGCGCTGACCGGAAGGCTGCAGGTGGGGCTGCGGGCCGACGGCCTGTGGAAAGCTCTTCCGGGTTTTTCCGATGTGTTTTCCGTTTCCCGCCAGGGAGCGGGAGGCAATCTGGCATGGGCCAATGTGAATATCGGAGGGACGCTGGACAACCCGTCGGAGGACTTGTCCGCGCGGCTCATCAAGGCGGCGGGAAACCGCCTGACGGAAATAGGAATGGGCAAGGCGGCTGAAGTGGCGGATGTCGCGGCGCGGCTGCTGAACAGGGGAACCGAGAAAAACGGAGCGGGGGATGGTGCGGAACATAATGGCCGCAAGTTCAGGATTCCCGCCGCGGACGAAGTTCCCGCCCCGGTTGTGCCACAGCTGCAGGACGCTGCGGAAAAGGGGCTTAAAACAGGGAATGACCTGATGAACGAATTAATGAATTGGTAACCCGTTTTTTGCAGATGAAAACTTATCCCTGCCAAATGGTGCAGGCGGTCGCCGTTATCGTGGAGCGTATCGCGGATACGGCTTTCCGCGCTACCCTTCCGAATGGCAAAACCGCTGTGGCTTTTGTAGAAAAAAAGAACGCTTCCCTGAGGGAGCTGCTCAAGCCGGGCGACCGGGTGAACGTGACGATTTGCCCGGCGGATTTTGACCGCGCCCGAATAGACGGCATGGCGGAATGAGGCGGTGAGTTTTTCCCTTCATCATTGGGGGAAAGAGGCATCGCGCGAGGCAGGAAAACCGCTGTAAAACGGAACTGTCCCCATGACGGGATTCCGGACGGTGAAGAACGGGGGCATGGGCGGGAATTTCCCCGTGCCGGGATGGATGCGGGAAGGGCTTTCCTTTACAGCCGGATGCGTCCTTCCAGAGCCTTCATCAGCGTCAGCGTGTCCGCGTGGCTGAGGCCGGAGCCGGCAGGCAGCCCCTGGGCAGGGCGGGATATCCTGCAATCCATTTCTTTGAGCAGATGGTGGAGGTAGGTGGCCGTTGCCTCCCCTTCCACGTCAGAGCCTGTTGCCAGAATGACTTCGCAATCAGGCTGCCGGGAGACGCGTTCCATCAGGGATTGAATGTTGAGATCTTCCGGCTCCACATCATCCAGAGGGGAAAGCTTGCCGCCCAGGCAGTGGTACAATCCGCGGTAGGCGCTGCTGCGTTCAATGGGGATGACGTCCGTGGCCTGTTCCACCACGCAGATGAGGCGGCTGTCCCGTTCTTCATCCCGGCAGGCGACGCAGGGTTCCCCTTCCGTGCTGAAGAAGCCGCAGACGGGGCAGGGCGTGACGTGTTCCGCCGCCTGGCCGATGGTGCGGGCAATCGCCTCCGCTTCTCCCATGTGCCCCTGGAGCATCCACAGGGCCATGCGTTCCGCGCCGCGGGTGCCGATGCCCGGAAGCTGTTTCAGGGCGGTTACCAGTTCAAGCACGGGGATGGGATAGTCCAGATTATTCATGAGCGGAAGGAGGTTCGGAATGACGCCGGACAGGAGGCGTTTGGGGACAGAGGATGGCGAGCACGCCCGCGCTCCCTGCGGAAAGCAGGCATGGGACGGCATTGAAGAAAAGACCCCACAGCCCCAGCACCGGGGTAAAGCTGGCCAGAAGAAGGAGGAAAACGGCCAGAACGGCCGTTTTGCGGAGCGTGCCGCGGATGAGCAGCAAATCGTAAACGAGGGCCAGCGTCAACGCCATGCACAGCAGGAATCCCGTGCCGGGAGAAAGGGCGGGGGCGTCCGGGGGAAGCAGAAACGGGGCGGAGGCCATGGCTTCCTTCAGCTCCCGGGCCCAGACGGGAGTAAGGCCCAGGTAATAGAGCGCCACGAGCAGGCTAAGCCCGGCTACGGAGAACAGGGCCCAGCGCATGAGCAGAATGTCCTGGTGCGTTTTGGCGGGCATGGCTTTTAAATGAAAAAAGCGGAAGCGCGATGGCTGCGGTGGCCGCAAACATCAGCGCTTCCGCCGGAAAGGAGAGGCCTGAAATGGTCAGGCGAATCGTTTCACGATGACGGAGGAGTTATGCCCCCCGAAGCCGAAGGAATTGCTCAAGACGGCGTCCACCCTGGTTTCACGGGCCTTATTGGGCACGCAGTCCAGGTCGCATTCCGGATCCTGGTTGTCCACGTTGATGGTGGGCGGGATGATGTTGTCCTGCATGGCCATCAGGCAGGCGGCCAGTTCCACGCCTCCCGCGGCGCCCAGGAGGTGGCCGGTCATGGATTTGGTGGAGCTGATAAGCAGCCCGTTTTTAGCGTGGTCGCCGAAAACGGCCTTGATGGCCTTGATTTCGCAGATGTCGCCCAGCGGGGTGGAGGTGCCGTGCGTGTTGACGTAGTCAATGTCTTCCGGCTTCATTCCCGCGTGTTCCAGAGCCATCTTCATGCAGCGGGCGGCGCCGCGGCCTTCCGGGTCCGGGGCGGTGAGGTGGTAGGCGTCCGCGGAGATGCCGTAGCCGACGAGTTCCCCGTAAATTTTTGCGCCGCGCTTTTGGGCGTGTTCCAGCGTTTCCAGAATGACAACGCCGGCGCCTTCGCCCATGACGAAGCCGTCGCGGTCCACGTCGTACGGGCGGGAGGCCCGCTGGGGCTCGTCATTGCGGGAGCTGAGGGCCTTCATGTTGCTGAACCCGGCCACGCCCGTGGGCAGGATGGTAG
>OGUQ01000624.1_pt1 | contig 33844 bp, 18 predicted proteins | sample 1574701 | NCBI WGS metagenome assembly OGUQ01 (sample SAMEA2582087, study PRJEB24529) | metagenome | biome: Human gut stool | place: China | collected 2011 | reverse complement strand
TGACGCATAAGCTTGCACTGCCTACTTTGATTGCATTGTGCTCTATTGCCCTGTCAAAGCTTGCGCAGAGTCCGCTTGTAGTGCTGGGCGAGATTAGTATCAGTGGAACGTTGACAAAGCTTGATGAACTTGCAAATGCACTGAAGGTATGTCTTGATTCAGGAACAAAGAAGATTTTACTTCCGATAAAATCTGTAGCGGATTTCGGAACAGTACCGCCAGAGTTAATGGGAAGTTTCCAGAGCATTTTTCATAGCAGAGCAGAGGATGCAGTATTCAAAGTATTGGGGGTAGAGTAAAAATGGTGAAACTTAAGAAGGAATTTGATGATTTTTACAAAGAAATACGTATCGATAATGAGTCACAAGATCTGAAAGACAAACGAGAGGTATTAACGTCTGATATAAAATCGAAACTTCCAAGAATTCTTTCGGGTCATGGCATCAATATCAATAAAAGCGATATCAGAATGATTGACCAAGGCAGCTATAAATACAATACTACTATTAAAGATGATGTAGTGGACCGAGATGTGGCTGTCATTATGCCATTGAATACTTCAAATAATTCAGATCCACGAAAAATTAAGGGATATTTAAGAGATTCTATTAATATCGCTTCACGCAGAGTAACAATCAAGGAACCGTGTGTAAGAGCTGCGTATTTTGAAGATGGCAAGGAATGGTTACATATTGATTTGCCACTTTATGCGCAGGATGGTTCTTTGATATATCTTGCAAGAGGAAAGGAATACTGCAATGAATATTCTTGGGAAGACGCTAATCCCGATGGATTAAATGATTATCTGTGCGGAAAAATTAATGGAAATGATCAGCTACGCAGAATCATTTGCTTTATAAAAAAATGGAGAAATGAAAAATATGCCAACCGTAGTAGCGATCATGAAGTTCCTCCAAGTATTGGATTAACACTTCTAGCTTGTGATTGCTTTTCTGCTCAGTCAACCGATGAAGGGGATAATGATCTTCTTTCACTTCAGATGACGATGAAGTCTATGCAAGATAAGTTTTATGAAATATGTGATGCAAATGGGAACTATATACATACTATTACTAGAAAACTCCCAGTAATTCCCTATACAGATGTTTTTAAAAAAATGAAGGATAGTAGCAACTCATATATGACAACGTTTTATAACCGACTTTCAACAGCTGTTGATAACTTGATTAATGCAGTAAATGCTGAATCTGATCATGATGCTGGAGAGTATGTTCAGAAGGTTTTAGGAAATGAATTTGTAGTTCCCCCAAAAGAGGTTGCCGCAGCTGTAGCTCAAAATCGACGTGAACATAGTTTTGGATAACGTAATAGTATGACAGCCAAAGACATACTGGAATCATTTAATGAAATAAATAATGTTAATCAACTCAGAGAAGATATTATTTCGTTTACATTGTATGATAAAAAATTTGTTATCATTCTACCGTCGAGAAAAGATCCATCTTCAAAAGCATCCATATTCCTTTACAACGATGAGTTATTCGATTTCCCCCATGTAATGCTAAGGGACATTAAATTTGACGATGGAAAATATCTTCCAAAAGGCGAGTATCGATGGGTGTGCTTATATGAGCAAGAGAGCATTGTAAACTCAATTCTCTCATATGAGGATAAGATAGTCGATTGTATTGATAGATTGAAAGAACTTCTTTGTATGAACTCCGTGGAAATTGAGCGAGAGTTTAAAAAAGAGTTTATGTTCTATTGGAATAGCAAGGCTGTAGGAAACGATAAATATTTCGTTTATCTGCGAAATGAAGTTACATATTCTGAATTGGATGAATATTGCAATAATAATAATATCCGATTGATTGAACATGGATTAACATTATCAGACTTAAATAACAGAAAGAAAGAAAAGAATATATGGATTCATCACTTAGAATGCGAAATATTCTACATACCTATTATCGATTCAAGAGGAATCCTCCCACCTCACCGTGGATATGATTGGACTAAGAAAGATGTACAAAATATTATTTATAGTAAGCAGATATCACATATCGATGATAAAACGTTCAATAAATTAAAATCACACCACCTTAAGAGACAGACTGTAATTCTTGTATTCGGAATGAAAAACGGATACTCAAATTTGACATTTGCGGTGAAAGTAAAATTCAATAACCACACTAGACATGCATTGCTTGAAAAAATATTATATGACATCGTGAGTGTGGAGCCATTAGCAACTGAAAGAAAGGATTATTTATATCTTAGTAACCAAATTGGAAACGAGGTTGGGCTTATTAATAAAAAGATCCTGCTTATCGGTGTAGGCTCATTAGGCAGTTACGTTGCTTTCGAACTCGTAAAAAATGGAGCAATACATATTGATATTTATGATGGCGATAACCTTGAGGATGTGAATGTTCTTCGTTGGGCATATGGAGGAATAGGAAAAGGTTTAAACAAAGCTTTAGCAATTAAAGCTTTGTTAAATATGCTTCATCCTGAAATCAAAGTTGAAGCACATGATGCAAATATTAATACGGATTTGTTGATAAAAACCCTTACAAACGTTGATATGATCGTGATTACTATCGGCAATAGTGATGAACAATTGAAATTTAACAGAGCACTTAAAGAGGCTGGTTGTAGTATACCAGTATTCTATGTTTGGCTTGAAGAAGGAGGCGTTAACAGCCACATCCTTTATGTGAATTATCAACTCCCAGGATGCTTTGAATGCCTATATACGGATAACGATGGTAATTTTGTTAATAATATAAGATAAAATGTAACTTGGTCTGAGAATTATCGCCCCAAAGTTATAAAAAATAATTTATTTAGATATAAAGATCTATCTAAAACTATTAAGAATAATTTTTAATAATCGATCAACTCTTTATTTATCAGCAATATACAGTAAAAAATCATTTATACTGAAACAAAAAACAATCCATAAAAGCAAACACTGACTTTCGCATTCAAAACGCAAAAGCGAAGCAAACAACCTAAAATATTTCACTTTATAAAATCACAATCCCAGTATCACAAACAGAGTAAACTACTCAACAACTTTCCATTCTGAGATTTAATTTCTATATTTGGGAAATGTCCAACAAGCACTTATATATTTATCTATGACCGATACTATTTCATATCAATACGCTGCTCCGTCTGTCTTACAACGTTCGTCTGATCAGGACGAATTATTTCTGGCAAAATACAGTGAAATAGAAAAGAAAGAAGCTCCCTGTTTCTTTTGGGGGAAGTTGACACAACCTTATATGACGGCACGCTGCCTCATTGCGTTGTCCAACGTAGTACAATCCAGTTTTAATCTGACTCCTGCCCAGCTTTCCATGCTGAAAGACCCGATTGTGACGGCAGGAAATGAACGTTTACGCTTCGAAGGATTTTCGAATTGTGCAGGTGTATATGCCAGAGTCGACGTACTGCCCGACGGACACGACGGAGAGTTCCTGGAGAACGGAACAACGAATGTTGACTTCAATGCCGGTATGATTTCTGCACTGGGAAGCATCAGCAAACAAGAAAAAGTAGTGATGTCAGTCGGACCTAAGGAGGTAGGGCTTTACAATAAAGGTGAAAAAGTAATAGAACGCAAAGTACCGCTGCCCGTAAAATGGATAAAGGGGCTGACCACGGTACAGATTTACCAGTCTGTTGCCGAACGGATGTATTCGTTCAATCGCATACAGACTTTGCAACTCTTTCAGACACTCCCCAAAGGAACCGTGAAATGTGACTATTATTTGGTGATGCGCGGACAAAAACCGGCCTTTTCACCGGTGAAAAGTCTGAATGCCGTTTGTATCGGAGGGGTACATCGTCTGCGCCTGCTCGAACCCCTGTTGCCGTTTGCCGACGAGCTGAGAGTCTTTGTCCATCCGACAATGCAATCGACCATTTGGCAACTCTATTTCGGTCCGGTTCGTTTCAGCCTTTCCCTGTCGCGGGAATGCTGGCGCGGATTCTCCGGAGAAGGTGCAGCATTGGACGCCCTGCTTGAAGACGTCCCGGAGAAATGGATAGCAGCGATGGATAAATACAGTTACGCCAACCAGCAGTTCAACCCCACTCTTTTCGCTATTGAGGAGCACATTGATCTCGATAAGGTGGATTCTCTGTCTGCACGACTGGCAGCTATGGGGTTACTGGGCTTCGATCTGGATGATAATAGTTTCTTTTATCGTCGCCTGCCCTTTAAGACAGAGCGTATCCTGAGCCTCAATCCGCGTATGATAGCTGCCGAGAAGCTATTGGAAGAAGAGAAAGTGGAAATTATATCAAATGACGGAAATCGGATCGAAGCACGTGTCGCTGGGAGCGGAGGAGTAAGACATACGGTTATTCTGGACAGGGAAGGTGAGAAAGAACGCTGCACCTGTACCTGGTTTAGCGGCAATCAGGGAGAACGGGGAGCCTGCAAACATATTTTGGCAGTAAAGAAACTTGTACAATGGAAGAACTGAAACACGAGTTGGAGAAATTATCCAAAACTTATGTGGATACTCCGGAGAAAGAAGAAAAGATATTGATACCTTTTATCAAAAGGTTGTTAGAACTTTCAGTGAAAGAACGGAGAAAACTCCTGCCCACTATCCGGGAACTGCAATGGATAAAAGGCAAGTTTAGTGAAACTTTTTGCGATCATCACCGGGCACGCTTTCTGGGTGCCGTACAGTTCGTATGTGGCAATAAACGAGAAATGGACCTGGGATACCACATAGACTTCAACTTACTTTGCAAATTGCTTTCTCTTTATACTCCCAGTTGGCTGGCAGAGTATATAAATGATGCGGAAAGTTACTTGAATTTCAATATATCCTACGAACAGCTCATGCAGCTGATAGATATGGGCTATATGCAGGAACTCTCTCCAAAACGTATCGCACAAATATTGCCCGGTTATATCTGTATCAGATCTTCCATTCCTAAAGGGAAAGACACTTTTAACAGCGATTTACTGTTAAAAAGAGAAATCACCCTGAAAGAACACATCTGGTATCTTTTCGAACTGGAATCATCCATTGGTTATCATAACAACCGTGCCCAAACAGCCTATAAAGAAGGGACCACCTCACGGGATGAAAGCTTTAGCGCCGCTTTCTATCGTTTCTCGCTCGACGGACATCTGGACAGAAACCGGCTTCTGCGAGCAACACTTTCCACCTTCAACCGAAGTTTTAAAAAAGACATGGTAAATTGGTTTGCCGGGCTCTTTGAAGAATTGCAGCCAAGGGTTGAAGAACTCATATCCCTGCAAGAGGAAATCATGCAAGTGTTCACCTCTCCATACACCAAACCGGTGAATGTGATGTTACAGCAATTAAAAAAGATTGCTTCCGAAGGCGAATTCCGCTATCAGGAGTTTATCGAGCGTGCGACTACTCTTTTCTTTTCCAGCCCCAAAAACTCACTGCTCACTATTTATTCCATTTTTGAGCAGATCGTTACCGGGCACCCCGAAATGAAAGAAGCGTGTTGCATCCCACTCTGCCAACTATTCCTGAAGAAAGATGAAAGCCTGCAAAAGAAAGCTGCCAGCTTTATATCAAAGTACGGAGACGCATCCTCTTCTACATTGCAAGAGACATTGCTATCTTACCAATCCGAGATATTCCAAAGCGTACAGGATATACTTGTTTCTTTCATGAAGCAGCCTGCGGAAGAAGCCGGCCTTCCCGAAACAACCTCCCAAGAAAAGGTTCGTATTTGTCGGGAAGACAACCGCATCCCGTTTCCTGCCAAGAAAGAAGATTTTCTGTTCCAGCTCAGCCGCCTGTTCGACATGAATGAAAGTTGGGAAACAGACACAGCGATTGCCGCCCTCATCGCCTTCCATCCTCAGTTGGATGAAGAAGATTTCAGCCGGATGGAGCCTGTATTCCAACGGGCAGCCAACATCATTATCAACAGTTGGGCGGTATACGAGAACTTTCTTGCCACTTTCCTGCTGGAATATCAACGTTTATGGACACAAAAAGACACTGCCAACCAAGGATTCCTAAGTAAGCTCTTTACCCGCCTGGAAGAAAGACTTAAAGGAATAGACGCAAACAGAGGAGCCTACGACGAACGTGCTTTCAAGCGTCTTGCAGACTGGCAGCCAACTTACAGCAATAGAACCTGTTTTGAACCTATCAAACAATTGTGGCTGGAAGTAATCCGTAAAATCCAAAAAGGCGACTCATTACCTTTACTCTCTACTCCGACACATAGCCCGGCATACATCCAGGCCACCGAACTTGTACGACGGCTCGCCGTTTATCAGGAAGCGAATGCAAAGCCTTGTTCATGGGACTTTCAGCTGGCCATAGCACGCTGCGCTTTAGAAGACAAGGAAGAAGCCATTGCTGTCGCCCGACAATTATTAAATAATGAATATCTGCATCTTTGTCTCTTTTTATTAGATAAAGGGACGCAGCCCGAACCACCGTACAATCATCCATCTGCCTGGCTTGCAGCCGGACTGGTGAAAGAGCCGGATACAGAATTTGAAGCCTTCAAAAACTTCTCCTGCAACACGCTGCCCCACAATTACCTGACAGGAAATTATGGCTGGAAAGAACCGGCACAGAAAGAAAATCAATATGCAGCAGATGTACGTCTGCTCCAGCTCGATTTCTACAAGTGGCATGAGTATGCAGAACACAACAGCCACCAACTTTGGCAAGAACATCTGGTCATCAACAGCAGATACAATATAGGCGATTCCGACTATATGGAACGTCTGTTCAGCTTCTTCCCCAACCAGCCGGAACCACTGGTTGCACAAATCATCAACTGCTACATGGACTTCGGTTCACCGCAGGAAGAGAGCAAACGCAGTGTAGCCAATGCTTTACGTATGTTATTGTCGTTTCACTGTCCGCTCCGGGAGATGAGTTTACTGTTGCTGGGCGGAGGCCTGCTTTTTGTTGACAAAACCGTCCGTTCATACGCTGCGGAGCTATGGGTGGAAGGCATCGCTAACAACAGAATAGACAATCACCGGTTAGGAGAAATAGTAGCACGAATTATCAATATGGGCATTGTTCCGCTAAAACGCTTCACCACAGAAGTGTATGAAAGCATATACAAACGAAGCGCCTTTCACAATCAACAACTGGAAGAGTTACTCACTGTATTGATCGGCGGATTGCCCGACAATCCGGTCACCGGACAAAAACAGTTACTCGAACTCTACGCGGAAGTGCTTCGCATGAACGGTCATTGCGTAACTGACGACAAAGTCCGCGAGCGCCTGGGAATGTGGAAAAAGAATGCTAATCTGAAAAAAGTAGTTACTGCATTAGGCAGGTGATAAGTGATAGGTATCAGGTAATAAGTAATAGGTAATATTGCTTGGTATCAGGTTTTTATCATTTCAGGTGATCTTAATTGATTTAAAGTAGACTAATTTATAAACACGGATATTGTTATCATATATCCTTCAATCAAAATTATAACCATGACTGCACTAGAAACACAGCTTACCGAGATAGTAGAAAAAGAGCAAGGGCAGAAGATCATTCCTTTTCTGCAGAAACTGACACAGGAGGAGCGGGAGAGCCTCATCCCTTGCCTCAGCCGGTTGGAAGAATACTATAATAAGTTTGTCCAGCTGGAAGAAAGGACATACGGTACGCGTGCCACGTCGGGACAGCATCACATTATTGATCTTGCCGCCCTTGTGATTTTTCCTCTCAAGGAATTTCGCAAACACGAATGGGGAATAAACACAGCGCATCTGAACGAGATAGCTGCATGGCATATTCCCACGTGGCTGGACAGTTATTTCGTTGAAGGTGAAGGTAAGGAGTTCGGAGGCTTCTACAATATGGACTACGAGATATTGATGGACTGGATAGAAAGGGGTATTCTCACCGTTTCCCCCTCTCCGCAGACGATAGCAGGTTATCTGGTTAACTATATCCACACTACCCCCGTATTAGAAAAGCGGGATATTACAATCAACGAGCACATCTGGTATTTGTTTGAATATGACTGCGGGCAAAACTGGCACGCCAATCCGGCCAAAGGATATCCTTATTATACATTCCAACACTTCACCGAGAATGGAAAGTTAGACCGTATGCGTGTACTGAAAGAGTCTTTGCTGGCAATCAACCGGAACTTCAACAAGAACCTGTGCAGCTGGTTTGCCGGTATGTTTACGGCACTCAATCCCAGCGTTGAAGAACAACTGACATTACAGCCGGAGATGTTTGCCGCACTTTCTTCTCCCCATAGCCGACCGACCAATATCATCCTCGGTCTTCTGAAGAATCTGTGCAGCCATCCCCGGTTCCTGACAGATGATTTTCTGGATCAGACCGCTGTCCTCTTCGCTTCGGACGTAAAAGCTGTCCATCAAAACACGCTGGGAGTTCTCAGCAAACTGGCGAAAGAGAAAAAAGAATATCATGATGCCATCTGTTGCGCTGCCACACAAGGGTTGATGAGTCGCGACGAATCTACTCAGAACAAGATAGTGAAACTGATTCAAACATTTGGAGAAACAGAGTCGCCCACATTGAAAGAAGCACTCTCTGCTTATGCAGAAACAATGCTGACCAGCACTAAAAAAGAGTTGGCAGCTTATCTGAAAGACAATGTTTCAGATGCTTTATCTACCGATAAAGTCTTGCTGACTACTCTTGACGAGCAGGCAAATGTCGCCTCCTTCGACTATGAACCGATGCCACCCATCCTTCGGGAAGACAACCGGATACAGGAAATTACTTCCATCGAAGACCTGATATTTCTGGCCAGCCAAATACTAGATTCCAATGAGCTATACCACTTCGACCTTTTCCTGAATGCGTTGGTAGAATGGAATGAGCAACTGGAAGCGAAACATATCACCCAATGGACACCTGTTCTTCAACGTGCCTATAAGTTACTTATCAATGGCGGAAGTTCACGCAACGGAATATTGGATTCTATGATGGCAACGTTCCTTATCGACTACGCAAAACTATTAATCAAGCGTTTCCCTGTAGAAGCAAAAGAACTGAGCACCCTGCACGAGAAAATGGTGCAGAAAGACGAACTTCAGAAAGGTCAGTGGAGATATCGCAATCTGCAGAAAATAACCATCCGCCAAAAGAGTAATAAAAGAACGGAATTCCCTATTCACAAACAATTACTGTGCCGGACATTAGACCTTTTGGAAAGCAACGAGAACCGACTTCCCATGCTATCCACTCCTACGCATACGCCTGCATTTATTGACCCCATAGTTCTGATAAAAAGACTCGGACAATATCAGCAGGCCAATGCCGAACCGGACGATATAGATATGCAGATAGCCCTGTCGAGGATGGCATTGAATGATTATCCCTCGCAAGACTTTCCGACTGTTCTTCAGGAACTGAAAGGGGAATACCAAAGTTTGTTTTCCTTCTTGATGGGAGCAAAAGATGCAGTTCCGCAAGCACCCTTCGCCCACCCTTCATGGTGGATGACAGCAGGATTGATCAAATCACCGAAGACGGTTTATACTGAATTCAAAGATTTCTCTTATAGCAAAAGCTCACGCGAATTTCTGACGGGAAACTTCTCATGGTGGACTTTCCAAACGCCTCATTCATATACTGATTATCACAACAAAGTGGTCAACTGGACATCTTCAACCCTTAGTTTCAATGTTCCGGAAGGGGAGAACATCCACATCGTCAATAAAGGAAAGTATGATGAGAGAGTGAGTTATCACTCGTATGATCCGCATCCGCTACTGGTGGAAATGTATTCACAGATAGAACGTTATGACGATATACAAAACGATCTGCCCCGCCTTGTATGGCTAGCTCCCAATACACCGGAACCATTGTTTGTATGGTGCATCCGCTGTGCCATTTATGATCCGATGCTAAATGAAGTGAGAGAAGTTGGTATCACCCAAGCCACCATAGAGGCACTCCACCAATTAAGGCACGAATGGCATGAGACCTCTTATCTGCTGGAAGCCAGTTGTATGCTGGTAGCCGACAAGACTTCCCGTTCTTATGCCGCCGGAATATGGACGGACCGTGTCAGCACAGGATGTATAGACAGTGCACGTATCGGCAGGATACTGGGTTCACACCAGCGTACCGGATGGGGACCTCTGAAAAGACTTACCGACTTGATACAACAGCAAATGATAAACGTCAGCCCACTGCACAACCGGGAACTGGAGTTGCTGCTTACATCACTGATTGCCGAACTTCCGGAACAGCCTGTCAAGGAACTGAAGAAGCTGCTGGAAATATATTCGGAACTGCTGTCTGTCAATAACAGCAGAGTAACGGATGAACGTATTCTGCAACTACTCGAAATATGGAAGAATACGGCCAATCTAAAAAAAGTAATAGTCAGTATCAACCGCTGAAAATCCGGATAAATCACAGAAGAAGGTGTGCCGGTATTCAGACTATATTTGCATATAGGGTATAGTTACCGTTCATGCAGGGTATAGTAACCTAACATACAGGATATATATGTCCAACGTACAGGGGATATATATCCAATACGCAGGGCATATATGTCCAACGCGCAGGATATATAGATCCAACAAACAGCGTAAAAAAGGCTTTTTATTGGTGCTAAATTCAAAAAGAAGTATCTTTGGCACACAAAACCCAAAGGAGTAATGATGATGCTGAAATATAGTTTATCTGTCTTTTGCTTTCTGCTGGCAGGGTATTCCTGTGCATCAGGGCATAAGGAGACAAAAACATCTGCAGAGACCGAAACAACGTGCACAGACTCTATGTGCGCAGGACTCGGAGATACAAGCCCCGAAGGTACAGCATCCGACTGTACATCCCTTGCTCATACGGACTCCATTGATGCAGATTCTATTTATACATCCCCCTCGCAGAAAAATGAATCCGCCAGCACACTGATTCCAAAACATCAGAAAAGCCCGATGGCTCTTTACATGGATTCTCTGGGACTAATAAACATAGCGGAGCTGGACAACAGCATCGCCATCAGCCTAATGTACACAAAAGCGGATAACTTCACCGGAGAAATTCTTTATGACGACCTGTCCGAAGCCTATCTGCATCCTCATGCGGCGTATGCCCTCTTAAAAGCACAAGAAGCACTGAAGGCACTGCATCCATCTTACAGTCTCATTATTTACGACGCTGCACGTCCGATGTCCGTACAGAGAAAAATGTGGGATGTGGTCAAAGGAACTTCCAAATACAGATATGTCTCCAACCCCAACCGTGGAGGCGGACTTCATAATTACGGCCTGGCGGTAGACATCAGCATTCAGGACTCGCTGGGGCGACCGTTGCCTATGGGCACAAAGGTAGATCATCTTGGAGTAGAAGCGCACATCACCGAAGAAGGCGAACTGATACGCAATGGAAAAATCACCGAAACAGAACGTCAGAACCGAATATTATTGAGGAAAGTAATGAAAGCCGTCGGATTCCGTGCATTGCCCAGCGAATGGTGGCATTTCAACTTCTGCAGCCGGGAAGAAGCCCGGAAGAAATACAACGTAATACCATAAACAAGTCCACCATATAACGCCGAATATAAACAACCTATGATGCAAATCTCCCCCGAAACCCAGCTCTTTATCCGCGAACATCAGACGGATGATGTACGTGCTCTGGCCCTGCAAGCCCGGAAATACCCGAACGTAGATATGCCGACCGCCATCACACAGATAGCAGGAAGACAAGTTGCCGCCGAAAAGATTCCATCATGGAGCGACATGGATGATATATGGTACCCGAAGCACCTGTCACTGGAGCAATGTTCGTCAGAAGTCACCGCCCGCTACAAAGCAACCCTTCTAAAAGGTAACTCCCTGACGGACCTGACCGGAGGATTCGGAATAGACTGCGCTTTCCTTGCTACCAAATTCAAATCCGCCATTTACGTAGAACGCCAGCAGGAACTCTGCGAGATAGCAGCACACAACTTTCCCATCCTGAACCTAAACCATATCAACGTAAAGAACGAGGACGGAGTGAGTTATCTGCAAGCTATGTCTCCGGTAGACTGCATCTTCCTCGATCCTGCCCGCCGCAACGAGCACGGAGGAAAGACTGTTGCCATCTCAGACTGTGAACCCGATGTAGCCGAACTGGAAGAACTCTTACTGAACAAAGCGGGACAGGTCATGGTCAAACTCTCGCCCATGCTGGACTTGTCATTGGCACTGAAAGAGTTACAACACGTACAGGAAGTCCACATCATATCTGCCAATAATGAATGCAAAGAATTACTACTGATACTCGGACAAGCATCGGTAGAAGAAATATCCATCCATTGCGTAAATCTCCCTACCAAGGGGATACAGGAAGAACAGCATTTCGTATTCACCCGCGAACAGGAGCAGTGCAGCGAATGCAACTATACCAACGTACTGGAAAATTATCTCTATGAGCCGAACGCTTCACTCCTGAAAGCCGGAGCTTTCCGCAGCATCGCCTCCGCATTTCCTGTTAAAAAACTGCATCCTAACAGTCATCTTTATACTTCTGATGTGTTGGTCGAGAGCTTTCCCGGCAGGGCTTTCCACATCATTAGTCAGTGCAGCCTTAATAAAAAAGAACTAAAAGAAAGTCTCGGAGACTTGAAAAAAGCAAATATCACAGTACGTAACTTTCCGGCTACGGTTGCCGAACTCCGTAAACGAATCAAATTGTCGGAAGGTGGAGACACTTATCTGTTTGCCAGCACCTTAAACAACGGACAAAAAGTACTGATCCGCTGTGAGAAAGCCTGAGTCTGTAATAGCATTACAACACAGCCCCTTCCTGCACCATTACATCAGTATATGAAATAGGAACGATAAAAAAGGATAAGGATCACTCAGCTGTCCTTAAAATCCCAGACTGAATTTCCCGAAAAATAAATGAGAGTGTAAAAAGTCAAAAGTAACGAAACTGGGGCTGACAAAAAAGTCGGCAGTATCTTAAATCTCCTCCTTCGGGAAGGAGGAGTACCCGCAGGGGGAGGTGGTAGGTGAATACACAAGCTATTGCTACTGACTTTTGACACCCCCATTAATGAGTAATATTATTACCGAAGTGTTACACTCAATTTATTCCCCGAAGGTATATCCGAACTATTGCCATACATGATTTCATATTTTCCGGGCATAATACGCATAGTATTTGTAGTCGGATCAAAGAACTCAAATGTAGTTGGCAAAAGATCAATAGATACAACACAAGTCTCTCCCGCCTTCAGCGGTACCCGACGGAAAGCGCGCAAACTCTTTATCGGTCCTTCCGTATCATCTACTTTGCGGACATACACCTGAATAACTTCAGCTCCATCATACTTCCCTGTATTCTTCACATTGACTTTAAAATTCAAACCCTGTCCGGCAGATATAGTTTTCTTATTTAAGCGTCCTTTGGAAATATCAAAAGTAGTATAACTCAATCCGTATCCAAAAGGAAACAAAGGAACTTCCGTCATATATCTATAGGTACGGTTCTTCATACTGTAATCTTCAAAATCCGGCAACTGGTCCGTATTTTTATAAAAAGTAACGGGCAGCTTTCCACTCGGATTAAAATCTCCGAACAGAACGTCCGCCACAGCCAGTCCGCCAGCCTGCCCGGGATACCATGCCTGCAAGATAGCATCACAAGACTCCATCTCAGGAACCAATGCGACCGCCGAACCAGAGCAGTTTACAAAAACCACCTTCTTACCCGCTTTCTTCAATGCTTTCAGGATATCACGCTGCACTTGCGGTAGTTCAATTGAAGTACGGTCGCCGCCAGCAAAACCGGGACTGTTAACGGAGTACATTTCTTCGCCTTCCAAACTCGGCGAAATGCCACCTGCGAAAATAACAATATCCGCTTCTTTGACTCTATCGACAACCATCTCAGGTGAAATATGACGATAAACACCCAAATCAAACCTAAGCAACGCTTCCGCACCTGCCTGCATATATTCTATTCTGATCTTATAATCTGTCCCCGCAATTGCTTTCAACGTATATTCCCTTTTAGCACTGGCATGTTCTCCCCAATAATCAATCACCTTTTCCCCGTTCACATATACCCGATAGCCATCATCTCCTTCAATCAGCAACTCATAAGCTCCACTCTCTTTCGGACGAAAAGTTCCTTCATAAACAGCAGTAAAATTATATAAGCCCACACCTGTGGCAAAGACTGTATTCCCACCATTACTCAGATTAATCGGAGAAGTAATCTGACTTGTAGCCGCGACATCACCACTCAAATTCATATTATTCCAGTAGGTAGCCGTCAGACCAGGACGCCCATTGTTGGAGATCTCATTAAAATAAGATTCAAAAATCCGATTATCCAGTAACTCACATCCTTTCTCAAAAGGTACATCGCCTATCTTGCAGCGAATCCCTTCCAAAATAGTATATGTATGTGAGGGTACACCTTCATAGTTTCCCCATTGCATCACCGAATCAACCGCATTCGGTCCCATCACTGCGATACGTGCCCCTGTTTTTGCCAACGGAAGCACGCCATTATTGCAAAGCAATACCATAGATTTACGTGCCAGATCCAACGCCATCTGTTTGTGCAAATCACAATCCACAGTATCTATACTAATTCTGCTCCAGGGAACGATAGAATCCGGATCCATCTCGCCCAAAGCAAAACGGGCTTTCAACAAACGACGCAAACTTGTGTCTATACGTTCTTCTGTGATTAATCCCTGCTTTACTGCTTCCTCCAAATGCGAATATATCGAACCACATTCAAGATCAGTTCCATTGATCACAGCAGAAGCACTGGCATCGGCAGCATCTTTATGTGTCTCATGGCGGCCTTTCACAAAAAAATCATCAATAGCACCGCAATCACTTACAACCAAATGTTTATATCCCCATTCATCCCTCAATATTTGCGTTAACAACCGGTTGCTACCACAACAGGGCTCTCCTTCCAGGCGTTGATAAGCGCACATCACTTCCTTCACGTCTGCCTCTTGCACCAAAGCCTTGAAAGCCGGAAGGTAAGTCTCCCATAGATCACGGGGAGAGAGGTCTTCTACATCAAAAGAGTGACGTTTCGCCTCAGGACCACTATGCACTGCATAATGCTTGACACACGCATGAGCCTTGTCATATTCGGCATCTGCCGGCCCCTGCATTCCCTTTACTACAGCTACTCCCATACGGGTAGTCAGATAAGGGTCTTCGCCGAAAGTCTCCTGTCCCCTCCCCCAACGCGGATCACGGAAAATATTCACATTCGGATTCCAAAAAGTAAGCCCTTCGTTTCCATATCCATAGCGATTACTGCGATGGGCATCGTGGAATTTAGCACGTCCTTCATCACTAACGGCAACATACACTCTTTCAATTGCTTCATCATCAAAGGTAGATGCCATACCCATAGTTATCGGAAACACTGTAGCCAGTCCATTACGGGCAACACCATGCAAAGCCTCACTCCACCAATTATAGGGAGCTACTCCTAACCGTTCTACCGCAAAAGAAGAATTTTTCATTAATCCTATTTTCTCTTTCAAAGTTAATCTCCCTAATAAGTCTTCCGCACGCTCTTCGGGAGTAAGTTTCGGATTCTTATAAGGTTCATTCTGCGCGAAGCTGCCCATCGACGCAACGATACTCAAACTTAAAGTTAACAGTACTTTTTTCATTTTGTCCAAATTAATTAAAGCTTTATTTATTATGTTACCTTGCAATTTCACATCGGAAAACTACATTCTAATCATTGCTTTCAAATACAATAACTATGATCGGGGAATGCTGTCTGATTTATCTGTTCAAATGGAAACGCCTAACTTGAAACAGCGATGAATGATAAATGTAGTGCAAAAAAAGCTGCCATACCAAACTTTTTTCCAACTATTTTTATTACTAAATAATTTTTGCGAATCAAAGCTTATTACTATCAGCCTCCAAACCTGATTATAGCCAAAAGTACATGAGTTTCTATTACATCATTAATAATCTGACTACTTCAGAAAGTCTATCTGAAAAGAAAAGAGGCTATTGAAAATACAGATAAAGTAACAGCCTGCTAAGAACAGCAAGAAAGAAGATAAGTATATTCCGACACTATATAAATAATGAGAAAGAAGGAATGTCTTATTTTTATAACTAAAATGAAAGAAGCGACAATAGAATCTCCCAGCCTCGCTTCACCTTATCTTTCAAGAATTTCAAGGCCTTACCCATATGTATTTCTACAGTCTTCTGACTAATACCAAGCCTCTCGGCTATCTCCTTGTAACTCAGGCTTTCTTCACGGCTCAACAAGAAACACTTTCTTTGTTGTTCAGGAAGTGAATTGATTAACCGATCAATGAATATTTTTAGTTGAGAAGCGCAATAATCTTCCTCCACAGTAGTGGAGTTATAATAACCTTCGTTTCCATAGGCTACCAAAACAGAGGTTTTGAAAAGATTCTCATTTACTCTCTTCTTATTTTTATTAAATACGATGTTTCGGGTAACAATAAAGAGAAAACCTTTGATATTTTCATCTTCCTTCAGTAAATGCCTTGATTCCCACAACTTCACAAACACATCCTGAACAATTTCCTCTGCATCAGCAATTGTAGCGATGTACAATCGGCTAAAGTCATAAACCTGACTCCAATACTCGTTATACAAATCTATAAACGCTTGATGATCACCGCCCTTAATAGCCAATACTCTTTCTCTTTCGTTCATATTTGTGCAAATATTAGTGACAACAAAGCTATACATTATTTAAAAGATACAAAAATAAAACACATTTTTTTTATATCCGATAGGGGTAAATGTAATATGGGGAGTATTTAGTATGTAACCGAAGTCAATAACGATCATTATCACTAATATACAAAGACGTGAATTCAATAGAACTCATTAATATTATAAAAAAGATGTTAGCCGACAGACTGACAACTTCCGAAAGGGAACAGCTTCTCAATGAGAAGCCTATGGTTAACTTTCAGTCTCAACAATGGGATAAAGCTCCTAAAGCTCATATACAAGATCATGTTCCCCCGCACACCATACTCAATAAGATTATGGTCAGATGCCGGAACGAAAAACAGCCTTTAGAGAGAAACAAGAAATACTATCGTATCGGATATTCCATCGCTGCCACTGTTGCCATCTTCATTATCGGCTTTTGGATTGCCAACAATATTTCATCATCCGACATTAATATCAGTGCTCCAATGAATGATAAGCTGGCAGTCATGTTACCGGACAGTTCGGAAGTATGGCTCAACGCAGCTTCCCAAATTCGCTATCACAAGTCATTCCTGAACAACAGAGAAATCTTCCTGGAAAAAGGAGAAGCTTTCTTTAAAGTGAAAAAAGCTCAGGGAGCACCCTTCAGGGTTTATTTCCGGGAATCGCGTATTGAAGTGACCGGAACGGAATTCAACATCAAAGCCGGACACATGGAATCAGAAATTACCCTGTTCACCGGCTCCATCAAATTCCAGGCAGAAGAAGGACAGCAAGAACTGCCGATGAAACCGAACGAACGAATCGTATACAATACCCAAGCCAAATCAATTGTACGTACTAATTTCGATCTCAACGAGTATGACTGGCGCTCAAGTAAATATCGCTTTACCAACAAGCCATTACAGGAATTCATCGATTTTATCAACCGTTCATACCATGTAAACATCATAATTAAAGAAGAAAAGCTCAAAGAGCTGAAGTTTAACGGAACTATACGTAAAGACGAGCCGCTTACCAATATCATCGAAAAGATATGTATCAGCCTCGATTTAAAAGAAAAACAAGAAAATAACAACATCATATTATATTAATACATAAGAATCAATTATCAATATATTCACTATTAACCTTTTAGAAACATGAAAAACATGCATTTTAGTAACAGCATACTCAGATATGCCGTTCTATTGATTTGCTTCCTTCCAATGGCTCTCTACGCTCATGGCGCACAAGGAAAGAGAATCATTCTCAAGGGTCAGTCTATCACCATGCAACAGGCTATTCAGCTGATTGAAGAAAATAGCCAGTACACTTTCTTCTTCAAGTCCGGTGTTATCGCCAATGACGAGAAAAAGGACTACGATTGCGAAGGAGACATTAATGAGATTTTAAGAAAAGTATTCAGTAACAGCGGAATCGACTATGTCATCAAGAACAATGAGATTATCTTGAAAAGCGCGAAAGCAGAGGCTGTTCAGCAAAAGAGTCAGGGACCGAAAAAGTCGGAAATCGTAGGTGTGGTAGTCGACGCCAATACAGGTGAATCCATTATCGGTGCTTCCGTACAAATCAAAGGGGCTGCTACAGGAGTAATCACCAACATTGACGGAAAGTTCACGATTATGGCTGCTCCTTCGGATGTTATTCTCATTTCTTATGTAGGATACACTCCCAAAGAAATCAAGATCGGTTCACGCAAAGTGTTATCCATCGATTTGAATGAAGATGCCAAGCAGTTGGAAGAAGTAGTCATCACAGCTTATGGTACAGGACAAAAGAAAGCCAGTATGGTAGGCTCTGTTGAATCTATTAAACCAACTGAATTAAAGGTACCTTCTACCAATCTGTCTACTGCATTTGCCGGACGTCTGGCAGGTGTTATTGCCGTCCAGAAAAGTGGTCAGCCGGGAGCTGATGGCGCCAACTTTTGGATTCGCGGTGTTTCGACCATGAACGGAGTCACCGATCCACTAATCATTCTGGATGGTGTGCAGGTAAGTTCAAGTGACCTGAATAATCTTGATCCCGAGATTATCGATAGTTTCTCTATCCTGAAAGATGCTACCGCAACAGCGATGTACGGTACCCGTGGTGCCAACGGTGTGATGATTGTAACCACCAAATCGGGTATGAATCTGGATAAGCCGATCATCAACTTCCGCATGGAAGCACAGATGTCTCAACCGACCAGCACTCCTAAATTCGTAGACGGTGCTACTTATATGGAACTTTTCAACGAGGCCGTAAACAATGACAATAGCGGTGACGTGCTTTACAGCCAAGATAGAATTGACGGAACACGTGCCGGATTGAATCCTTATATCTATCCGAACGTAAATTGGTATGACGAATTGTTTAAAGACGCTTCTTATAGCGAAAAGTTCAACTTTAACATCCGTGGCGGTGGTAAACGTGTAGACTACTTCTCCAGCATCTCTGTCAACCACGAATCCGGTATGTTGAAAAATCGTTCAAAGGATTTCTTTTCCTATAATAATAACATTGAAATCATGCGCTATAACTTCCAGAATAACATCAACGCCAAATTGAGCAATTCTTCTAAGTTGTCCTTGCGCCTGAACGTACAGTTGCGTGACATGACTACTCCTAACCAGGGAGTAGGAGCCATCTTTACCAATGCCATGAATACATCACCTGTTGAATTCCCGGTATATTTTCCGGATGACGGTGAAACACCTTATATTAAATGGGGAGCTACAGAACGTGTCAACGCCGACTATCAGACCAACCCGGTGGCTCAGGCTGCTACAGGCTACAACAAAGGATTCCAAAGCACAGTCATTGCAGCACTGGAATTTAACCAGAAGTTGGATTTCATCACCGAAGGTCTGAGTTTCAAAGCACTGGCTTCATTCAAGAACTGGTCGAGTTCCGAGAACAAACGTGAAGGGAAGTGGAACAAATTCGCACTGACCGGATACGAAGACGATGGCAATGGTGGCTACACCTACACAACAAGCCGTATTGGAGACGAATATACGACAAACCTGACCGCAAAGAATACAAATTCCGGCGACCGCCGTTTCTATTTGGAAGGAATGGTCAATTACAGCCGTACATTCGGTGAACATGACGTCAATGCGATGCTAATCTATAGCCAGGACGAACTTGTTAACAACACACCGGGCGATGGTAACTTTATCGGTTCATTGCCTCAACGCAAACAAGGTCTTGCAGCACGCGCCTCCTACGCTTATGCCGGAAAGTATATGGCTGAAGTGAACGTAGGATACAATGGATCGGAGAACTTTGCCAAAGGACACCGTTTCGGTCTGTTCCCCTCCATTGCCGCAGGTTATAACATCAGTGAAGAATCTTTCTTCAAACCTTTGAAAAACGTTGTTTCTAAATTGAAGCTACGCGGTTCGTGGGGTCTGGTAGGTAACGACCAGATTAATGGCAGCCGTTTTATCTACATGTCTCAAATTGACCTGGGCGGCAAAGGATTTACAACAGGTGTCAATCAGAATGTAACCTACAATGGTCCCGTTTATCAACGCTATGCCAATGAAGATATTACATGGGAGGTAGGAGAAAAGATTAATTTTGGAGTCGATTTACAATTGTTCCACTCTTTAGACCTTACTTTTGATATCTTTCGCGAAAATCGTCGCGACATCTTCCAGGAGAAAGGGACCACTCCGACATATATGGGTACAGCTACCACTAAAGTATACGGCAACCTGGCAGCTATGCGCAATCAGGGATTTGAATTAGCAGCCAGCTATAACAAGCAGTTCAACAAAAACTGGTTCGTCAGCTTCAAAGGAACTTTCACATATGCGCATAATGAAATCACCCAATATGATGAATCACCGAAATATCCATGGCAGTCAAAAATCGGAGTCAGTGCCAATAAGAATGCCATTTATATTTCTGACGGACTCTTCATTGATGCAGCAGATATTGCCAACCACCAACAACAATTGGGAGCGGCAGTGATTCCGGGAGATATCAAATATATCAATATTTCAAGAGACTGGTACGGATATGATGATAACCTGACAGATACAGACGACTGGGTATGGGCAAAACATCCCGGCGTACCGGAGATTGTATATGGCTTCGGTCCCTCTATTAAATGGAAGAATCTGGATTTCTCCTTCTTCTTCCAGGGAATAGCCAGAACCTCCTTCATGGTAAAAGATTTCCATCCCTTTGGTGACAGTATGCTGCGCAACGTACTTTCATGGGTGGCAGACGAACGCTGGAGTCCCGACAATCAAAACACCAATGCGACTTACCCGCGCTTGTCACGCAAAACCAATAACAATAACAACAAGTTGTCCAGCTATTGGGAGCGTAACGGTGCCTTCCTGAAATTAAAGAATGCTGAGATCGGATATACCTATAAGAATATGCGTTTATACATCAGCGGTTCTAATCTGATGACCTTTGCTCCGTTCGATCTGTGGGATCCTGAACAGGGTGGTGGCAGTGGTCTTTCATATCCGACCCAGCGCGTATTCAACATTGGATTCCAAATGACTATTAACAACAAATAATACCTTAAAGATATGAAAAAGAATACACTATATCTATTTATCCTCTTATTGATTACAGGGCTGAATACTTCCTGTAACTATCTGGATATCGTTCCCGACGAAACAGCCACGGAAAAGGATGCCTTTGCCAATCCCCGTGCTGCACTGCGATATTTATATTCCTGCTACGGATATCTGCCTCAGTCAAACATGGTTCAGTCATGTATGGACTTTACCGGTGACGAAACGATCAGCCCGTTTGCCGAAAGTTACGTAAAATTCGCTGAAGGTTCTTATGACTCAAGCAATACAATTATCAGTTATTGGAATACACTGTTTCAGGGAATACGTCAATGCTATTTGTTGAAAGAAAATATCCACTCCGTTCCTAAGATCAGCCAGGAGGAAGTCGATCTTTACACGGCAGAAGCCGACTTCCTGATCGCCTATTTCCACCTCCTTCTGATCAAATGTTACGGGCCGACCATTTTGGTAAAAGAACTTCCGGCACTCGACACTCCCGCAGAGAATATGCTTGGACGTCGTCCGTACGATGAATGTATCGACTGGGTTGCCGACTTACTTGACGATGCAGCCACCAGACTTCCTGCCACACGCAATAGTTCGGATTATGGGCGTGCCACGAGCGTCATTGCCAAAAGCTTAAAAGCACGTATGTTGCTTTATGCCGCTTCACCATTATTCAATGGGAACCCTGATTACACAGACTTTAAGAACCCGGACGGCGAACAGCTCATGTCGACCACTTATTCGGAAGAAAAATACAAACGTGCAGCAGATGCAACATGGGATGCCATTCAGGCTGCATCAGGAGCCGGTCACGAGCTCTATATAGCCAGTACTACAAGTAATGCTTATCCGGAACCGACCAACCTGACAGAACGCACACTTCGTATGACTTTCATGGATAGCGAAAACTACAAAGAAGTCATTTTCCCCGAAACCCGTAAAGCAGGTGCTTATGGTATTCAACGTAAATCCATACCTTTCTTCCCACGTGGCTCGTGGAATGGTATAGCCCCCACTATTACCATGCTCGACCGCTTCTACACAGTCAATGGATTACCGATTGACGAAGACCCCGAATTCAATACAAACAACAAACTGGATATCGTAACCATCCCTGAAGGCACTACCTATGCCGAACCGGGAAAAAGAACATTATACATGAACATGAACCGCGAACCCCGATTCTATGCGTGGGTTGCATTTGAGAACGGTTATTATGAATGTCGTACAGACGATAAAAGATATGCTTATCACAAATTCTGGGGTGCTGAGCGTTCTGAAGGAGACAAGTGGTTGACCGGATTTCTGGCAACAGAAAACTGCGGTGTCAGAGCCGATGACGGAAAGATAGTCACTGCGGCACGCTCTCAGAACTACTCCAAAACAGGATACCTGAACAAAAAAGGTGTACACCCAGGGATACAAGCTACCGTTGGTACCCCCGGACCAACGGTAGAATATCCATGGCCTGTGATACGTCTCGCCGAACTTTACCTGAACTATGCCGAAGCCTGCGTAGGATATGGTAAAGAAGGATATCCCGAAAAAGGAATGGCTTATCTGGACAAAGTACGCGAACGCGCCGGACTAAAACCGGTACTGGAAAGCTGGGCAAATGCCAAAGTTCCTTTGACAAGCTATGACGGCCAATGCGGTCCCGACGGCAGAGTGATGAAAATCGTCAGACAGGAACGTATGATCGAGCTTTATCAGGAGAATCATAATTTCTGGGACATCCGCCGCTGGAAAATGGGAGAAACTTATTTCAATGTCAAGGCACGTGGTCTGAACATTCTTGCCGAGACAATGGAAGACTTCGCCAAGATTGTGGAGATACAGGACAAGCGTACATTCGATGCACCCCGTCAGTATCTGATGCCTATTCCGGCAGGTGAAGTAAGCAAGAACCCGAACATGGTGCAGAATCCGGGCTACTAATCAATGATGAATAACAATTATTAAAAACAATCTGATCATGAAAAAGATACTTATAACGATATGTCTTATCGGAGGATTAGCCATGCTCTGGTCTTGCAGCGATGACAAAGATTCCTATCCGGTACCCAGCGACATCGAAAATCTGAAAGCGACTCCCGCTCCGGGACAGATTACCCTGAGCTGGACCAACCCTGCCGATGAAAACTTATATTATGTACAGATAGAATATACAATCGGAGCCACAGGAAAGTCATACAGAAAACAAGTCAGCCAATACGCCAGCGAATTGGTAATAGACAATCTGCTCCAAAAGTACGGTGAAATAGACTTTACTGTACAAGCCTTCAATCGTGGCAACACCGCAGGCACCATCCATCAGATAACTGCACAAGCAGAAAAGGCAAGTCCTACGTTTGGCACTCCCGTAAAGATAGATCTGGACTATAAGAAAATATGGACGAATGCTCCATTTCCTACCCGGCCGATCAAAGACCTGGTAGACGGAAATATAGCAACCTTCTTCCACTCGTGGTGGAGCTCACTAGTAGAAATGCCACATTATCTGGTAGTAGATTTAGGCGAAGAAGTCAGCGCTATTAAATTCCGTTCGACTAATACCAACCGTGCGAACGATAGTTCATGGAAAACGATCAACCTATATACAAGTGATAGTTATAATCCAGCAGAATGGTTTGATGGCGTCGAGAAAATTGATGGCAACACAGTGGATATCTCACAGGCAGGCACCCACAAGGAAACTACCTTAACAGGGCTTCCTAACGGAGTGAGCGAAGTGTATAACTCGGAGATAATTCCGCTGTCAAAACCTTCCCGCTATCTTTGGTTCGAAGTGACAGAGACCACGAAGGGAACCCCTTATTTTGCTTTAGGAGAACTAGAAATCTATCAATGTTCAATGGTCGTACTCGAATAAAAAAAGAATGAAGAAATATATACTGCTTTTCTTTCTATTATCGTTGCTGCCATGCCTGTCTACGGCATGCTCTGACGATGACGGCTCTTCAACCCCCAATTTAACCGTTGGAAAAGAGACAGTTGATTTCAATAGTGAGTCCGGTAGCCAGAATGTAGCTGTTACTACCAATGTGGATATCTGGACCGTCAAATCAGATAAAAATTGGTGCCACCCGTCTGCAGACGGGAAGGCACTGAAAATATCTGTAGACGAAAGCGACGAACGGTACGTGCGCAAAGCAACCGTTACCGTGATAGCTGCCGACCAGACAAAGACAATCACAGTACGCCAGTTGGGATACGAAGCAGCCATTTTGGTTGACCAGCCCAGCTTTGAGGTAGGTGTTATCGGTGGAGAAATCCAGTTTAACGTGACGACAAATGTAGAAGTAGCCATCACTTTGCCGGAATGGATTACCGCAAAACCTGCCAGCCGTGCACCGGCCACAGTCACCACCCCCCATAGATATATGGTGAAAGCGACCGGACTTGACAGTCAACGTCATGGCAACATTGAAATAACAGAAGTATTACCGACTATCGATCCCGATACGGAACAGGCAGAACCTGTAAGCGCATTCGTATTTGTTACCCAGAAAGGTCTCAACGAATTTGCCGAAGGCAATGGAGAGGACGTAAAAGGTGATATCAAAATCAAAATAGTGAGCGGGACGGCTTCTTCTTTTCAACCCGGCAGCAACATCGAAAAGTCTTTTGACGGAGATTATTCGACACTTTATCATTCCAGTTGGAGTAATGGTGCAAGCAACTATTTCCCCATCACATTAACCTATAATTTTGAAACAGTCACAGATGTCGATTATTTGATATATCATCCGCGCAACAACGGAAATAATGGTAGACTTAAAGATACAGAAATACAATATTCAGCAGACGGTCACACATTCACAAAACTATTGGATAAAGATTTTCAAGGTTCAGCTACGGCAGGCAAAGTAACATTTGATCAAACGATACAGGCAAAGTCTTTCCGTTTCATCGTAAAAAGCGGTTCCGGTGACGGACAAGGATTTGCTTCGTGCGCCGAGATGGAGTTCTTTGCAAAGAATCCCGTGAACTTTGATTATTCGACCCTCTTCACAGATGCAAGTTGCAGTGAACTGAAAACCGGTATTACGGAAGATGACATAGCGCAGTGCGAATACCCGTTCTTTAAAAATATAGCCTACTATATGATTAAAGGCAAGTATCCCGCAGAATTCCGTATCAGCGAGTTCAAGGCATATCCCAATCCGGATATCCAGTCGGAAACCCATAAGACCAACCCTTACAGTCAGTTGGACAATCCGACCGGAATATCGGTCAAGGCAGGTGAAAACCTGATTGTGTTGGTGGGAGACACACACGGATATGACATCGGACTGCGGGTACAGAATCTGGATGCACCAGAGAATGACGGTTTTGGCGGAGTAACCTACTTACTGAATCAGGGAATCAACAAGCTTACTATCAGCGAACAAGGACTGGTGTACGTGATGTACGTCACAAAAACGCTGGACGATCCAGCAGCGGCCCCTGTCAAAATCCATTTTGCATCGGGAAAAGTGAACGGCTACTTCGACTCGCAAAACCCGGAGCATAACGGACGCTGGTCGGAACTGCTCAACAAAGCAACCAACCGGTATTTTGACGTACTGGGGAAATATGCCCACCTCACTTTCGAGACGAGTGACCTACGGACGTACACAGGTTCCAAGGGAGATGAACTGATAGACCTTTATGACAAGATCGTGTACAGCGAGCAGCAGCTGCTGGGATTGGAGAAATACGACAAGATGTTCAGAAACCGGATGTATCTGAATGTCATGTATAAGTCCTATATGTACGCCACAGCCTATCACACAGCCTACAACCGAACAACAATGAATGAAATCTGTAGTCCGGAGAAACTGAAGACAAGCGCTTGCTGGGGACCGGCACACGAGATAGGACATTGCAATCAGACCCGTCCGGGAGTATTGTGGGGCGGCAACACGGAAGTGACGAACAACATCATGTCCGAGTACATACAGACCACCATTTTCGGCCAGCCCTCCCGCATACAGGTCGAAGACATGGGAATCACCTACCGAAACAGATACTCCAAAGCATGGAGTGGGATTATCGCTGCCGGAAGTCCGCATGCCGACTTCCAGAATCTGGGAAAGAATAATGCCAACGATGTATTCTGTAAGCTCGTTCCCTTCTGGCAACTGGAACTCTATTTCGGGAAAGTGCTGGGCAGGACTCCGTTGCAACAGGCGGACAAAGGAGGTTTTTATCCGGAAGTATATGAATACGCCCGCAATAAAGACTACACGGGAATGACTCACGGAGAAATTCAGCTTGACTTTGTATATACCTGCTCCAAGATTTCCGGTATGAACTTACTCGACTTCTTCACCAAATGGGGATTCCTGACTCCGGTCGACAAGGAACTGGACGACTACGGGAAAAAGCAGCTGACCGTGACACAAGACATGATAGACGCTCTCAAACAGAAAGTGAACGCACTGGGAGGCACCCGTCCGGATGTCGCTCTAGAATACATCTCAGATAATACGTACGAACTGTATAAAACGAAACCCGCCATCATCAAAGGAGAGAATGCCACTCATGCTCCCAAGACATTTACGGTAGGTTCCGGCGACAATGCGGTGACTTACAACGGTGAGACCATCACGATCAAGAACTGGACCAATGTAGTGACGTACGAAGTGAAAGATGAAACCGGCAAATTCATCCTCATCTGCAGCGGCGAAAATGCCCCTTCGTCTGTAGACACATTCACGATTCCGGTTCGCTGGAAAGATGGTTTCCGGTTAAGCGCCGTTTCCGTTACGGGCGAACGTATCGACATTCCAATGAATTGATCGTATCTCAGATACATTCAAGATAACTTTTTATCGGGTTAGGTATCGAAGGGTGTCCGCAGGCGGGCGCCCTTCTTGCGTAACACAATCGTAGCATATTTGTTACGCGTTCTTCAATCAACTGTAAAAAGCAAGAAACGTCAAACCTCTACTTTTGCAGCAAATAATTAACGCACGCTAACATTTATGAAACGATTTCTCAGATTAGTCTCTTTGACTCTTTTAATCATGAGTACAAGCGGAAATACTTTTGCAGAGGAAAAAGTAAACGTAGCCCGACAGGGTACGATCCGCGGACGCATAGTAGACACTTCCAAGCAAATTCTTCCGGGAGCCTCCATCTACATCGAAAAACTACATACCGGAGTGACAAGTGATGTCAACGGTTATTATACATTCGCCAATCTCACACCGGGCACATACACCGTGAAAGTCAGCTACGTAGGCTACTCTCCCGTCGAAATGAAAATCACCATTCCGGCAGGAAAGACACTCGAAAAGGACGTCGTACTCAATGAAGGGCTCGAACTGCAGGAAGTAGTGGTAGGCGGCGCCTTCCAGGGACAACGCCGCGCCATCAACTCACAAAAGAACAACCTCGGAATCACCAATGTCGTTTCAGCCGATCAGGTCGGAAAGTTCCCCGATTCCAATATCGGCGACGCCCTCAAACGTATCAACGGTATTAATGTACAATACGACCAGGGGGAAGCCCGCTTCGGACAAGTCCGCGGTACCTCCGCCGACCTCAGTTCCGTGACCATCAACGGCAACCGCCTCCCTTCTGCCGAAGGCGATACCCGTAATGTCCAGCTCGACCTCATCCCCGCAGACATGGTGCAGACAATCGAAGTGAACAAAGTCGTTACCTCGGATATGGACGGAGATGCCATCGGCGGCTCCATCAATCTGGTGACGAAAAGCACTCCTTACAAACGGATGTTCAGCGCCACAGCAGGAACCGGCTACAACTGGATCAGCCAGAAAGCACAGTTGAACTTAGGATTTACCTACGGCGACCGTTTCTTCAATGACAAACTGGGAATGATGGCCGCCATCTCTTATCAGAACGCTCCGTCAGGATCGGACGATGTGGAGTTTGAATATGACGTCAACAAAAAAGGCGAAGTAGTCATGGTGGAAGCACAGAAACGCCAGTACTACGTGACCCGCGAACGCCAAAGCTACTCCCTGGCTTTCGACTACGACATCAACCCGAACCACCGGCTGACGCTGCAAGGTATCTACAACCGTCGCCACGACTGGGAAAACCGCTACCGCGTCACCTATAAGGATTTGGATAAGACAGGACTAGACGACGAAGGAGATATGCAGCAATCCGCCCAGATCGAGACAAAAGGAGGAACACCCGACAACAGAAATGCCCGTCTGGAATTACAACAGACAATGGACCTCAGTCTGAGCGGTGAACATCAGTTCGGAAAGCTGTCCGTCAACTGGGGAGCTTCCTACGCCCGTGCCAGCGAAGACCGTCCGAACGAAAGATACTTCAGCCTGAAACAGGACTTCCTCGGCTTTACCGTCGTAGATGCCGGCGACCGTTTCCCTTACGTGACTACGGACGTCAACCTGCACAACGGAGAAGCAGACGGCGAAAGGGGCAAATGGAAAGTGAAGGAACTGACCGAAAGCAACCAGGAAATCTACGAAAAAGACTTGAAATTCAAAGTAGACTTCGAACTTCCGCTGACAAACGGTATCTATGGTAACAGCCTGCGGTTCGGAGCAAAGTACGCCTCCAAGACCAAAGACCGCAACACCCTTTGCTATGATTACGCAGATGCGTACAAGGACGCTTTCGACAAGGATTACATGAACAACCTCACCAGCCAGATTCGTGACGGATATATGCCGGGAGACCAATATAAGGCGACCGATTTCGTATCCAAAGAATACCTGGGCTCACTCGACCTCAGCAGTATGGAAGGCGAACAGGTACTCGAAGAATCCTCCGGCAACTACCACGCCCGTGAGAACGTAACTTCCGCCTTCTTCCGCTTCGACCAGAACTTGGGAAAGAAGATAAAAATGATGGCAGGCTTACGCATGGAAGCCACCCACATCAAATACAACGGCTGGAACTGGAACGTAGCCGACGACAAAGACGAGACAGAAACTCTCGAACCTACCGGAAATCATAAGAACAGCTATGTCAACTGGCTCCCCAGCCTCTTGTTCAAATACGATGTGAACGACGACTTAAAGCTCCGCGCTTCGTTCACCGAGACACTGAGTCGTCCGAAATACTCCGCATTGATCCCCTGTGTCAACATCAACCGCAGCGACAACGAACTGGTGATGGGTAACTCCGACCTGACCCCGACCATCTCCTACAACTTCGACCTCAGCGCAGACTACTACTTCAAAAGTGTCGGTCTGATCAGCGCAGGTATCTTCTACAAGAAGATCAATGACTTTATCGTCGATCAGGTCATCGGTGACTACACCTATCAGAACAACGAATACAAGAAGTTCACCCAACCCAAAAACGCCGGCGACGCCGACCTGCTGGGCGTAGAACTGGCCTATCAACGCGACTTCGGCTTCATCGCCCCCGCACTGAAATGTATCGGTTTCTATGGTACGTACACCTACACCCACACCCAAGTGAACAACTTCAACTTCGAAGGTCGTGAGAACGAGAAAGACCTGTCCCTGCCAGGATCACCCGAACATACAGCCAATGCTTCCCTTTACTTCGAAAAGAAAGGCTTCAACGTACGCTTCTCCTACAACTACGCTTCGAGCTTCATCGACGAAATGGGAGAAGTGGCAGCCCTCGACCGTTACTATGACGCAGTGAGCTACATGGCCCTGAACGCCAGCTACACCTTCGGCAAGAAGATAAAGACCACGTTCTATGCAGACGCCACCAACCTGCTGAACCAGCCTCTTCGTTACTATCAGGGAACCAAAGACCGCACCATGCAGGCGGAGTACTACGGTGTAAAGATTAATGCCGGCGTAAAAGTTAACTTCTGACAATGCGAAAAGCGAAAACCTCCGTTCCTAAGAATGGAACGCCCCGTTGGTTTTAAAGGAACGGGGTCTTGGTTTTAAACCAACGCCTCGTTCCTTTAAAACCAAAAGAACAGAGAATTTCAGTCTTTCAATAACGGCAATTATAAACAACTAATAATCAATATAATATGAAGATAAAAAGCTTATTCATTCTTCTTTTTCTTTCCGTCTTTACATTCGCTCACGCACAGCTCACGGATTATTCCATCTTTGACAAGAAGTTTAACTTCTATGTAGCCAATGATTTAGGTCGCAACGGCTACTATGACCAAAAGCCAATCGCCGAACTGATGGGCACAATGGGCGAAGAGATAGGCCCCGAATTTGTATTAGCCACCGGAGACGTTCACCACTTCGACGGAGTGCGCAGCGTGAACGACCCTTTGTGGATGACCAACTACGAGCTTATCTACTCCCACCCCGAACTGATGATCGACTGGTTCTCCATCTTAGGCAACCACGAATATCGCGGAAACACTCAGGCAGTACTGGACTACACGAACATCAGCCGCCGCTGGTCGATGCCCGACCGTTACTACACCAAGGTATTCGAAGAAAAAGGAGCTACTATCCGCATCGTCTGGATAGACACCACTCCGCTGATTGATAAATACCGCAACGAAAGCGATAAATATCCGGATGCCTACAAGCAGGACATCAGCAAACAGCTGTTATGGCTGGAATCTGTGCTGGCAAGCGCCAAGGAAGACTGGATCATCGTGGCTGGTCACCACCCCATCTATGCCTACACTCCGAAAGAAGAAAGCGAGCGGCTTGACATGCAGAAACGCGTAGACAGCATTCTGCGCAAGCACAACGTAGATATGTACATCTGCGGTCATATCCACAACTTCCAGCATATCCGTGTACCGGGAAGCGATATTGACTATGTGGTCAACTCCGCCGCCTCCCTCGCACGCAAGGTAGAACCCATCGAAGGTACAAAATTCTGCAGTCCCGAACCGGGTTTCTCCGTTTGCTCTATCGACAAGAAGGAGCTTAATCTGCGTATGATAGATAAAAAGGGAAATGTACTTTATACAGTGACCCGAAAGAAATAAGTTCTCTATTAAAGAAAAAAATTCTACTCTCAGAAAAAACACACACGACAAAGGGCGTCTCCTTCGCGATGAAGGGGGCGCCCTGATTTATTATAGTAATCCTTTATTCAGAGATCATTTTGCAATATTTCGAGTTACAGTACATACTCTCGTAGGAAATTACTTTTATAATAGGCAATCAGCTACAACACGGACTTCAAGTCCAGAACTTACAATAGGACACGATGCGGATAATCATTTATTTTAATTTTAGCACCCGTTAATATTGTTTTAAATATTTAACAATGAGTATTATCGCTGGGGTGCGCTACGATAAAAGTCATTGTTTTGTAGTTTGAAGACTTGTTGGCAATTACTAAAATGTTGTATTGATCTTGGTACGACATGTAATATCATCTCTTCATGTGGTCCAGGCTTATCTATAACTCTTTTTACAATTCACTCAATATTGGAAACAAGCCCAAAAGGTATGTTTTTATCAATTAAAATCCGCAAACACAAAAACATTATTACTTTCCTCATTTTCAAGAAGTGAAGCAACCAGTTCTTTGAGTTTACCACTGAGCTTGTTTTTGTAATATGCTTCTTCGAGTTCAGCAAAATCCAGTTCAAAGTGGTATGCATGTTCATAATAATTAAAAAGCCGGGGATTGATATACAACTCTTTTCCTTCAAAATCGGAAAGAGTTATTTTTTGGCGAAACAGTTCTCCTGTTGCTTTGTTGCGCATATAATACTTTGGTGTCGGAGATTTCCCTGTTTCCCGATAAGGGTAAACCGCTATAAACTGATATTTTCCCGCATCCATGCAGATATCCATAACCGTCATTGGGTTTTGACTGCTCAATATTGGTTTTTTGTGCATATATGGAGTTAAATGCTTTTCTTTGCTGTAATGAAAAACGGTGTCGGATTCGGGATTGTATAAAAGTAATCCGTCAGCCGACTTTCTCACACGTCCGTAATTCACCTGACTAGTAAATACACTGTTTTTATAACTCAGATCTATATTTTCGTTTGGTAGTGAGATATAATCCAGCACTGTACCATCCAATTTGGAAATAAGAAAGAAAACTGAATCAATGGTTTGTTCTACTTCTGGGGCATTGCTTTGCATGGTAGATTGCCACAATTTCGTGTTATCATACACCAATATGGACACATCGTCAAACAAAGCCATTTGTCCGTTAACATTCACCTGAGGTAAATTTATTTTCCTTTTGAATTCACCCAATGATGAATAGACCATAATATGATTGCTAAAGTCGGGCGAAACAAACACTTCATCATTTGCCTCATCATACATTAGCGAAGCTGCATCGCTGTATTCTTCCGGTCCCTGTCCCCTACGGTTAAAATGTGATTTGGGATTTCCCTCTTTTGAGAAAAACAGCACGCTGTTCTGAGAGCGGTCTATAACAATAATATTGTTTTCGGTTACATAATCAATGCTGCCTTTATAGAGATAATCATCAGTTTTTGAATTGAGGTGCAGATAAGAGACACCCGCAATATCGGTGAGCTCAATTTTCTTTTCGGGATATTCTTCGGTGACATCAATAAATGCCAGTTTCTCTTGCAGTTCGTTATTAGAGGTGCAACTTGCAATTACAAGTGATAAGACTAAATAGAATACTTTTCTCATATTCGTAATATCTAAAAATTGTGCTAAGTTAGTCTTTTTTCTATTATTACGTTTGAAGCAATCATAAATATTCCAGCATATACACGAAAACATGAAATAAGAGTAGACTAATCAGCAATCAAAAGTAACGGTAGACAGACTTGTATATCCCCAAATATACAGCTGGGAATATTTATTACTTATAGATGATGAGCCTATATTACTCTGATTTATTACTCTGATTAGCAGTATCCGCAGGTTTACTCTTGCTTAGATCATCCTTGGGAATCGTTGTTTCATTCCCATCACGGACAGCCATGTAATGCGGAGACATAATCTCGATTCCCGCTTCATTAAACTTATCCTGAATAGTCTGATGCAAATCAGAATAAATCTGAGACATCTTATGCGCCTCCTTGATATAAGCATTGATCTGATACACCGGATACCAGTCGCTCAACGAAGTCTCCAGCACAAACGGGCGCGGATCATCCACTACTCCGGGCGTATTCAACGCAGCATCAATCAGTATCTGATTGACCTGGCGCCAAGGGACATCATAACCGATGGATACCTCCGAATGGATAATCAAGCCATACTCCCGTGCCGATGTACTATAATTCACGGTATGTGAAGACATGATAAAAGAGTTAGGCACCGTCACCACCTCATTTTTCGGAGTGCGGATACGGGTGACAAGCGGCGTCTTCTCTATAATATCGCCGGTGGTATCGTTCACACGGAGTCCTGTAACGAACGGAACATTGGTAATAGCCAAATCCACGCTGCCATTCGGTATGCGTGTCTGCTCGAAGGCCTTTATTTCCACTGTGGCATCAGGATAGAGGAGCGAGAGGATGCCTCCCGAAGTTCCGTCAATCTCTATGGCATGGATGTCACTACGCTCACTGATGTTTGTAGGCATCTGTCCCAAGATATTGCCGATACCGGCAGAACCTTCAAGAATGTTTCCACCATTGAAGCCCATTTGTTCGGCAATGTCCCAAAGCGTATCCACAACGTATGCCGGAGTGTAATAGGCACTATTTGCACTCATTACGGCCTCTTGATATGCCTTTTCACCAAGCAACTCACGGAGCTTCTTTGCAATGGGATTAGGAGCATACGATGTACCTTCGTTG